>Ga0114952_1001897_pt1 | contig 16890 bp, 11 predicted proteins | sample SidtaG_2_FD_87303 | JGI IMG/M metagenome (GOLD analysis project Ga0114952, IMG submission 87303) | Marine algal microbial communities from Sidmouth, United Kingdom - Sidmouth_Asex2 metaG | ecosystem: Host-associated > Algae > Red algae > Unclassified | place: Sidmouth, United Kingdom | collected...
ACCAATGCGCAAACCTCTGCCTAACAGTCGGCACCGACCACCCAACGAACAATTGAGCAAGTATGCTCATTGGACACGGCGTTATATTCTGGATGCAGAGCTAGTGGCCTCTCAATTGCCGGATATAATCCCCACAAACAAAAAGCCTATTCGCAAACCAGATATCTGGTAACCACAGCTGATGCATTGGTTCGTTCTTGAACGCCACAATGCCACACCGTGATTTTATCACTGATACTGAAAATCTAGCTTTTGATGAGATAGCATCTAGCAGAAAAATTGAGTCCAAAATAACGACCGTTACTCTGGACTTCCCAAACGCCACTTCGACAAAATCACCAACTGACCGTCTTCTGCGCATTCTATCGTTCAAATAACTGGTCTTGCGAATCAAAGTTCGCATAACAGCCATTGACATGAGTATCACGAACCGTTTACCGTCACGCCATGAAAATTGGCTATGCACGAGTAAGCACGAAAGAGCAGAGCTTCGACCTGCAGGAGGATGCGCTGCGAAAAGCAGGCTGTGATGAAATTCATCGAGAGGTGGTCAGTGGTGCCAAAACAGAGAGAGAAATTCTTAACAGAATATTGAACAACCTTCGCTCTGACGATGTGCTGGTTGTCTGGAAGCTAGATCGCTTGGGTCGATCTCTGCCGCATTTGGTTCAGATAGTGGCCGACCTTCTCGAAAAGGGGATCGGGTTGGTAAGCCTCAATGATCCAGTTGATACGACAACGGCGCAGGGGAGGCTCATCTTCAACATCTTTGCATCTTTGGCCGAGTTCGAACGTGAAGTGATTCGGGAGCGAACCCAAGCCGGATTACAAGCCGCCCGTGCCAGAGGTCGGATTGGTGGTCGTCCGAAAGGACTCACGCAGCAAGCCGAGGCAACCGCGATGGCTGCTGAGACGCTCTACAACGAAGGTAACCTGAGCGTGAAGCAAATTGCGGAGAAGCTGTCGATTTCTAAGAGTACGCTCTACAGTTATCTTCGACATCGAGGTGTTGAGGTTAGTCCGCATAAATCGAGTGCGTCAAAGCGATAGCAGATAAAATTCTACTGTTCAGGTCAAACGCTATCATCAGAAGAGCCACCCCTTTTGGAGTGGCTCTTTTGCAATGGTGTAGATTAGTCAGCTTCGGCCAACTCCCGCAGTTCAATCAGATTGTCAGGCTCTGGATAACAATGATGTGCGGCGCAATCGATCACATCCCAATTGATACCAATGTTTGCGTCATGGTGACGCCTAATGCTTGCCAGCACTTCACGGCACTGTTCGGCGTCCAGATCTGGCCGCTGCATCTGCACATCATCGATTTGCCAGATGATGGCGATACTCTCGGCAACTGGGCGGGTGCGCAGTTCGGCTAGCAGCGCATGACAGGCACTCTGAATTTCAGATGTATCACTGGTACGAATCTGCTCGATCATATTGGCAATAGATGTTGTATAATCTGTATGTTGGTTTGAATGGTTCGTCATGGTTCTCTCCTTGTTTGTGTTTCGTAAGTGGAGAGAGACAAGGCCGTTTTATCAAGTCAGCCAGTCAATAGACAACACGATTGCGCGGGCGGTCTATTGACTGGCTGGCGGAAACGGCCAAAATTGAACGGAATTAAGAAACAGACAAAGGAGAGTATCAAGGATATCTTACTCTCCCAGCAACACATGATATAATATGGATCTTTAGCCTATTTATGATAATTGATAACCGAAATCATGGTCGAGTTCACGAGCATTTAAGCAAAGCCCTTTCCTCTCCTGCATCCCTGTCTGTCCTATCGAAGCAATTCTCCGTCTACGGCTATGCTTCTCTTCGCAGTGAACTAGCTCATGGTACAAAACTCAGATTGCTCCTTTCGGAGTGGAATATAGAGAATCGACTGCTGATTGCGGGGTCTACCACAGAGCAGAGGCTGCGTAATGCGCTAGACCAAAAGCAAATTGCCGCTGAGTGTTTAGCATGGCTCTCTAACCGTGTGGAAGCTAAAGCGTTTCTTGGCAATATCGCCGCCCAGAATCTGTTTCATGTTGATAATGGCGAGGCGTCAATTGCTATTCAGGGTAGTTCTCACTTTACCGCATCTGGTCTGGGCGTAGTGCCATCTCTGGCCTTTGACATGAATATGGGGGTGACAGATCCAGCTTCGGTGCAACAATTACGGGAATGGTTTGATACGCTTTGGTTTGATGCTTCGGCCACACAGAATATTAAAGCTGAAATTCAGGAATTCCTCACTTTTCTCTCTGCGGATAAATCAGGACAACTTGTCTATTTTGTGACGCTCTACAACCTCTTTCAGGATATTCTCGATGACATAAACGAAGAGAAGATTATTCGTACCCGCACTGGCTTTAAGGATACGGTCGTTTGGAGCAAGCTCTACAAGTTTCAGCGAGATGGGGTGATTGGAGCCATTGATAAACTGGAAAAGTACAATGGCTGCATTATTGCGGACAGCGTTGGCTTGGGGAAGACCTTTGAAGGGCTGGCGGTTATCAAATATTATGAGCTGCGTAATGATCGGGTGCTGGTGCTCTGCCCTAAAAAGCTGCGTGACAACTGGACCGTCTATACGATTAACGACAAGCGCAACCTGCTGGCGGCAGACCGTTTCAATTATGATGTGCTGAACCATACTGACCTCAGCCGTGTGCGGGGTAAATCGGGTGAGATAAATTTGGAGACCCTGAATTGGGGCAATTATGATCTTGTTGTCATTGATGAGTCTCATAATTTCAGAAACAACGAGACCAAAACAAATACCGTTACCCGCTACAGCCGTCTAATGGAGCAGATTATTCGTTCTGGCGTAAAGACCAAAGTGCTGATGCTCTCGGCCACTCCTGTGAATAGCCGTATGAATGATCTAAAAAATCAGGTGGCCTTTATTACCGAAGGGGTAGACACTGCACTAGCCGATTTTGGCATCCCGAGTATTGAGAATACGCTGCGTAGAGCACAGACCCGCTTTAACCACTGGCTAAAGCTGGAAAATGATAGTCGAGTCACTTCGGCACTATTGGATGCATTGAATTTTGACTATTTCAAATTGCTGGATTTGCTGACGATTGCGCGCTCTCGCAAACATATTGAGAAATATTATGATAGCTCCGAAATAGGCGAATTCCCAGAGCGACTAAAACCAAAGAATATCAAGGCCGACATCGATCTGAGCGGTGATTTTCCGCCACTTAAAGAAGTCAATCTGGCGATTCGTAAACTGAACCTTGCCGCTTATGCACCGCTTGAATATGTGCGGCTGGACAAACAGGCGGAATATAGCCGGAAATATGATCAGGAAGTGGGCGGCGGTACTTCGGTCCTGCGGCAGGTAGACCGTGAGCGTAGCCTGATTCACCTCATGCGGGTGAATATGCTCAAGCGCATGGAAAGCTCTATCAATTCTTTTGCGCTGACGGTGGGCAAAATTCTTGCGCAGGTTGATGGCCTGATTGCCAAAATTGATGCTCATGATGAAGAGATTGACGAACTTTCAATTGAGGAAGTCGATATCGAATCGACGGAATTTGAGGATTACCTGATTGGCAATAAGGTCAAGGTGCTAATTCAGGATATTGATCGTATACGCTGGCGGCAGGACTTGCAGGAGGATCGGGACAATTTAGCCACGCTTCTCGCCGACGCTACAGATGTGGATGCAGCACGGGATGCCAAGCTTCTGGATCTGCAAAACGTTATCCGAAACAAAGTGCTGGATCCTATCAATGTGGGCAATCGCAAAGTGCTGATCTTCACCGCCTATGCAGATACAGCCCATTATCTCTATAAACAGATTGGACCTTGGGCCGCAGATGAACTGGGCATACATTCCGCATTGGTAACTGGCGGTGGACCCAATCAGAGCACGTTGCAGGGCATTAACCGAGAGTTGAACAGCATCCTGACCCACTTCTCGCCACTCTCCAAAGAGCGGGACAAAGTTTATCCCGATGTCACCGAGGAGATTGATATTCTGATTGCCACCGACTGTATTTCAGAGGGGCAAAACCTTCAGGATTGTGACTATCTGGTCAATTACGATATTCACTGGAATCCAGTCCGCATTATCCAGCGTTTTGGGCGTATTGACCGCCTCGGCTCACGCAATAAGGCGATTCAACTGGCGAATTTCTGGCCCAATATGGAGCTGGATGAGTATATCAATCTGGAAGCACGGGTCAGCGGCCGCATGGTTTTGCTGGATATTTCGGCCACAGGTGAAGAAAATGTCATCGAATATGATGCAAGCAAGCAGATGAATGATCTGGACTACCGACGGAAGCAGATGCGGCAGCTACAGGAGACAGTGCTTGACCTAGAGGATATGGAAGGCAGCGTCTCCATTACCGATATGACTCTCAATGATTTCCGCATGGATCTATCGGTCTATATGCAGGCGCATCTAGCTCAATTGGAGCAGTCGCCCAGCGGCTTTTATGCTACTCGGTTGGTGGCAGATGGGGATGAAGCCGTGCCTGGGGCGATCTTCTGTCTGCGGGATGTTCATGGTAAGGTGGAGGTAGATATCAACTACCCATTGGCTCCTTACTATTTGGTCTATGTCGATCATGGGGGTGAGGTCGTCTTTAATCATCTGCAATCTAAAAAGAGTCTGGATATCTTCAAAAAGCTTTGTGCCACTCAAGAGGGAGTAGAGATTGTTGCGGAAGAAATGCTAGACGTTGCAACTCGCAAGCATCGCGATATGAGCCACTACCAATTCTTGCTGGAGCGTGCCATTGCCAGTATCGTCGGCAAGCATGAAGAACGCGGGGTCGAGAGTCTCTTTAGCCGTGGCGGAACAGTAATGAGCAATGACAGTATTCAAGGATTGGATGATTTTGAAGTGGTCAGTTATTTGATTTTGCTGGATACGAACGATGATTGAAAGAGTGCTTGGTAAGCTGGACATTCCAGATAGCTGTATGCTGGACAAGCGAGTCTATAAAAAGCTGTTTGAAGAGAATGGCCGACTCGACGCAACCGACAAGAAAGCGCTTAGGGAAGATGTGCTGGAGATTCGATGGCTCTATACACTCAAACCTGCCACTATTAATATTCCCCGCTATACAGATGAACTGCGGGACTATGGCGAGGTTGCCGTACTTGTGGTGAATTTGAGCAATGCTAAACGACATGCACGGATTGCTGAGTTTATGCAGCGAACCATCCCCTACCCGTTGATTACTATTTTTAGCTGTGAAAGCCAATCAGCTATCTGTCTCGCTGATAAACGTATAAATCAAGCTGACAAAGAAAAATGGGTGGTTGAACATAGTTTTGACACAGGCTGGCTAGACTTGGATAATCTATCTCTTAACCAGCAGCAATTTTTAGACGATTTGTCTTTGCAAAAACTCTCCTTTCTAAATTTCTACTCGCTCTATCAGGATTTGTGCGACCGTGTGGTTGCGCTGAATTGTGCAGCCTATAGTGGGCTGTATATACTTAAGCTCGATGAGCGCAACGACCAACAGCGCCGTATAGAGATGCTGGACCAGATTCGGAAGCTAGAACAAGCGCAAAGCGAATTACGCAACCGACTGAAAAATGAAAAACAGATTGGGCGACAGGTAGCGTTGAACACTGAAATGCACCAGCTAACAACTCAATTAGACAACTTAAAGCAGATATTATAAGAGTAAACTATGGAACAAGTAACACCACATGACGGCGAAAGTGTTGATATTGTTGCCGAAAATATCGAGCAGCTACAGACGATTTTTCCCGAAGCCTTTACCGAAAGGAAGGTCAATTTTGATGTACTGCGCCAGTTGCTGGGAGATGCCAGCGTGCTGGATGAGGGCGAAGAAAAGTTTGGCCTCAACTGGCACGGTAAAAAGAAAGCCCGCCAGATTGCCCTAACTCCATCAGCAGGAACATTGCGCCCCTGCCCAGAAGAGAGCGTGGATTGGCAGACAACCCAGAATCTCTTTATTGAGGGCGATAATCTGGAAGTGCTTAAGCTTCTGCAAAAGAGCTATGCAGGTAAGGTGAAGATGATTTACATCGACCCGCCATATAATAAAGAGAAGGATTTCGTTTACCCAGATCGCTTCCAGGACAACTTAGAAACATACCTTCGTTACACTAATCAAATTGATGATGCCGGAATGAAGATATCCAGCAGTTCAGAAAGCTCAGGCCGAAAACACACCAACTGGCTTAATATGATCTACCCTCGGCTGAAACTTGCGCGCAACTTACTACGACAAGACGGTGCAATTTTCATCTCAATCGACGATAACGAAGAGGCTATGTTAAGTACACTCTGTAATGAAATATTCGGTCAAGAGAATTTCGTCGCCAAAATCGTTTGGCAGAAGTCAAAAAAGGGGGACGCGAAACTAATCGCCTCAGTCCATGAATATATCCTTTGCTATGCCAAAAACAAAGCAGCCATAATTGAGAATGGTGTGTGGAGAACTCGAAAAGAAGGTGTTGACGAGGTTTTTGATAAGTATCAGGCTTTAAGAAGAAAACACAACAAGGATCATCTTAAGATCCGTGAAGGTATGATGGCTTGGTATCGCAGCCTGAAGGCTGACGATCCACGGAAAAATCATAAACATTATAATTGGTCTGATGATCGCGGCCTATACTTCCCTGATAACTTTGCGGGACCAGATGACGGTCGTGAGAACCGACCAAGGCATGATATTATCCATCCAGTTACAGATAAATCCTGCAAAAAGCCTTCAACAGGTTGGCGTTGGGACGCTGAAAGAACCGAATGGGCCTTAGCTCAAAACCCGCCAAGAATTCATTTTGGATTAGATGAAACAACAATTCCAAATCGAAAAAGCTATCTCAAAGAAACAGCTTTAGAGCCATATAATTCTCACTTCTACCAAGACGGTCGAAGTGCCACACTGCAAGTTGAAAAGCTGGTCGGTGAAGGCGTATTCCCTTTTCCTAAAAACACAGACGTGCTTGGAAAGCTCATTAATCTAGTTGTCAACCAAAATGACATTGTAATGGATTTCTTTGCGGGTTCTGGTGCATTTTCTCATGCAGCGTTTAACGTTAACCTTGAGGATAATCTATCCGTTCGACATATTTTAGTTCAGCTTCCCGAGAAATTAGATGCTGACAAAAAAGAGCAAAAGGCTGCACATAAATTCTGTATATCAAACGGGTTTCCACCCAATATCGCAGAAATAGCCAAAGAAAGAATCCGCCGCGCTGCTCAACAAATCAAAGATGAAAATCCCGACTATGATGGCGATCTTGGCTTCAAGGTCTTCAAGCTGGATAGCAGCAACATCCGTTTCTGGAATCCCGATGCCAGTGACTTAGAACAAACATTGCTTGACCATGCAGAGCATCTGGTATCTGGACGTAGCGAAGAGGATATTCTCTATGAGTTACTCCTCAAGCGGGGCGTTGACCTCACTACACCTATTGAACGAAAAAGCATTGCGGGTAAAACGCTGTATAGCATTGGCTATGGCGTCCTCTTTGCCTGTTTGGATGAATCCATCCACCGAGATGATATAGAGCCGCTAGCGCAAGGTGTGATTGACTGGCATGGTGAACTTGACCCCGCCACAGATACCCATATCTTCTTCCGCGACAGCGCTTTTGATGATGATATTGCCAAAACTAATCTATCGGCCATCCTGCACCAGCATGGTATCAGTCACGTCCGCAGTCTGTAGGGGGCTGAACATATGAAACTTCATTTTGAAGATAATCTAGATTACCAGCTTGCCGCTATTGATGCCGTGACTGACCTTTTTCAGGGGCAGGATATCAGCCGCAGTGAATTTACTGTTATTGCCCAATCCAAAGACCCCGACTACCAATTAGGGTTTGGCTATGATGAAAACCAGCTTGGCGTCGGCAATCGGCTGCAATTGCTAGATGATGAGCTACTCGAAAACCTAAAGGAAGTACAGCTTCGCAGCGGTCTGCGGCTCAGTGAATCCCTACCTAGCGGGGATTTTACCATTGAGATGGAGACAGGGACAGGCAAGACCTATGTCTATCTGCGCACCATCTTTGAGCTAAACAAACGCTACGGCTTTACCAAGTTTGTGATTGTAGTGCCGTCGATTGCCATCAAAGAAGGCACCTATAAGACCCTCCAAATTACCAAGGAGCATTTTGAGAATCTCTACCCCACCGCCAAAGGCTATGAATATTTTCTCTATGACTCTAAAAAACTGGGGCAGGTGCGTAGCTTTGCCACCAGTTCCAACATCCAGATTATGGTGGTAACGGTTGGGGCGATCAACAAAAAGGATGTGAATAATCTCTACAAAGAGAGCGAAAATGTGGGCGGCGAAAAGCCTATCGATCTGGTGCGTGCCACCCATCCGATCCTGATTGTCGATGAGCCACAAAGTGTTGATGGAGGCTTAACGGGCAAAGGTAAAGATGCACTCAACGCCATGAACCCGCTCTGCACTCTACGCTATTCCGCTACCCATGTTGATAAGCACGCAATGGTCTATCGGCTGGATGCGGTAGATGCCTACCAGCGTAAGCTCGTTAAGCAGATTGAGGTTGCCTCGCTGGAGGTTGAAGGGGCAAATAATAAAGCCTATGTCAGGCTGGTCTCCACTGAAAACCGTCGTGGCGCTATTACCGCCAAGCTTGAAATTGATGTGCAGCAGGGCAAGAATATCCGGCGCAAGATTGTTACGGTGGAAGATGGCGACAATCTGGAAGAGACCACTAATGGCCGTGCCATCTATGCTGATATGCAAGTTGGCACCATCACCTGCGGCAAAGATAACGAGTCGGTCGAGATCCGTGTGCCGAATATGGAGTATGCACCACTTAAGCCGGGTAAGGAGATTGGCGGGGTCAATCCCGATGATGTGAAGCGGATGATGATTCGGCGCACCATCAAAGAGCATCTGGACAAAGAGATGCGCTTCAAAGCCAAAAATCTAGGGGTGAAGGTACTCAGCCTCTTCTTTGTGGATAGTGTAGAGCATTACCGCCAATACAACGACGAGGGTCAGCCTGTGAAGGGCAAATATGCTCTCATGTTTGAGGAAGAGTATCGTTCACTTGCCCGTAGGCCAGAATATCAGCAACTCTTCGAGCAGATCGATTTAAGCATTGATGCCAGCGAGGTCCATAACGGCTACTTCTCTATTGATAAGAAGGGTAAATGGACAGAAACAGCAGAAAACAACCAATCTAATCGAGATAGTGCCGAACGTGCTTACAATCTGATCATGAAAGAAAAAGAGCAGCTCCTTAGTTTTGGCAGCAAGCTCAAATTTATCTTCTCCCATTCGGCTCTGCGAGAAGGCTGGGACAACCCCAATGTCTTTCAAATCTGCGCCCTGCGCGATATAGGCTCCGAGCGAGAACGTCGCCAAACCATTGGGCGAGGTCTACGGCTCTGTGTCAATCAGGATGGGCAGCGGCTGCATGGCTTTGATATCAACACCCTCACTGTCATTGCGACAGAAGGCTATGAGCAATTTGCCGAAAATCTCCAGAAAGAGATTGAAAAAGACACGGGTATTCGCTTTGGAGTGGTCGAGAAACACCAATTTGCCGTGCTCTCAACCACCGATGATGATGGCAAGATTGTGCCACTTGGAACCGCAAAATCTGAAGAACTCTGGGACTATCTCCGTGAACAGGACTTAATCGACGGCAGAGGCAAGGTGCAGGATAATCTGCGTCAACATCTAAAAGATGGGACGCTGACCGTGCCGCAACCATTTGCGGCCCAGCTACCCCAGATTACGGATATTCTGCACAAGCTGGCAGGTAAGCTTGATATCAAAAACGCGGATGAGCGTGTCCATATCAAGCCCCGTAAAGAGATTCTTCTTAGCCCAGAATTTCAGGCACTGTGGGACCGCATCAAGCATAAGACAACCTATCGGGTTGAGTTTGATAATCACAAACTGATTGAAGATGCCGCCAAAGCTGTGCGTGACTGTCCGCCCATCACCAAAACGCGGGCGCAGTTCCGCAAAGCCGATGTCGCCATTGGGCAGAGTGGTGTTGAGACCACCGAAACATCCGTTTCTGGCTTCACCACGATTCAGGAAACAGACATCGAACTCCCCGATATTCTTACGGATTTACAGGACAAAACCCAGTTAACCCGCAAGAGTATTGTACAGATTCTGATCGATAGTCAGCGGTTGGAAGACTTTAAGCGCAACCCTCAGCAATTTATCGAATACGCAACCGAAGCCATCAACCGCACCAAGCGGCTGGCTCTGGTTGATGGCATTCGCTATCGCAAGCTTGGCAGCAGCCACTATTACGCTCAGGAGCTTTTCGAAGAAGAAGAGCTAATGGGATATATGAAGAATATGCTCAAGGTTGATAAATCGGTCTATGAGCATGTAATTTATGATTCGGTAGGGATTGAGCAAGTTTTCGCACAGGATTTAGAGAATAACGAAGCCGTCAAGCTCTACGCCAAACTACCAGCATGGTTCAAAATTCCTACTCCGCTGGATAGCTATAATCCCGACTGGGCTGTGCTGATTGAAGAAAATGGCGAAGAAAGGCTCTATTTCGTCGTTGAAACCAAAAGCAGCATGTGGTGGGACGATCTGCGTCACCAAGAAGGGGCCAAGATCAAATGCGGCGAAAAGCATTTTGAAGCCATTGCAGACGGCGACAATCCAGCCCGCTACGTTAAGGCCCGGACGGTAGATGATGTGATGGAACATGCGTTGGGGTAAGGGGTTAAGAGTTGCTATGCTAGATCTGAACATCCCAAATCATTTGAACAGAACTGCCAACGAGATCATTTCAGAAACTATCTATCATGATGCGTTTGGGTTTAGCTATCGGGCAGCATCATGGCTAGACCTTGCCCAACGCTCCGGCGATTTCGCAGCATTTCACTATGCATGTATCGATGCACGCTTGGCAATTGAGCACCTCATTTTTGAGCAATTGGTCATTTCAGCTGGCAATGCTTTAGACCAGAGCACCTACCAGCAGTGTCTGAGCAATCAGAGCAAACTGGATAAAATGCTCAAAAAGCTTGTCTCCGATTACAATAAATTGCAGGAATTCACGGCAATCATCGCGTTGCTGACACCACAGGCACCACCAATAAATCAGTGGAATCTTCAGCAACTTCGCAGAGACTGGGGAAGACTATCACGGTATCTACATTGGTCAGGCTCATTCGCAGAAACAACCGAATCCGAATCATGGCAGCAACAGGCTATTGTAGAAGTTTTAGACATCGTGCCAGATTTGTGGAGAAAAATTAGTACAGGACACAGTGGTGCTTTTTCTCTAGATTCTATGAAACCCGTAGTCAAAGATATATGGGAAGAATTCAAAACTGGAGGTATAGACTCAGAATCTGCGCGGATTCGCCTTGAACTGGTTAGACCTTTAGCTCGAACTAGTTGATCCAGATGATTCAACCCAATCATCGATTAGATGGAGTCGAATTGACTCTGCAATTCCCCATACATCGGTGAGTTTTTTTGCATAATCAGAAAGATCTTCTAAATTTAAAAAATATGTTTCTGTACCATCTCGTTTATTTGAAGGCAAAATAGTGGCATAGAGCTCAACAAGGGCGGTTACTGACTCTGTTAGATTTGGGCGCTTTTTCTTTTCCACATCGGACAACTCACTCCAACAATCTAGCACTGCACTCGTGCAATCCATGAACTGCACAAGTTGTGTACTAATCAACTCGGAGCGCTCTTGTAGGTGTCCTGCAATTATATCCGATTTAACGTTAGCATCTTTAGGGAAACTGTTCAATTCAGCAATCTGAGATGTTAGAATCATCAAGCCTGAAACAGCCTCGGAGATTTTGTTAGCCTGATTGATTTGCTGAATCTTCCATTGGGGTAGCTTTATTTCTGAAATCCACGCTTCAGGAAGCGGCTGCATGAGATATGAAACCCAATTATGTTCCTCAATCGGTTGTTCATTCAATACTGTACATAACGAATACAATACCCATGCGTTTTGATTGACTAATTTTCCCGAGATTGTAGGAATGATTATGATCATTTCGTAGTGTTCTCGAAACAGATAGTGCTGTAAATCTTCACAACGTATAGAGTGAAACTGAGCATGAAGTTCGGTTACAAGACTTTTAAACTCCTCGTACAAACTAATAGCTGCCGTAATATCAAGCTGGATCGCAAGAGCAGTACTTCCTGACCATTTCAAATCTACATTAAGCTGTTTGGCTGAGCGTTGAGCGTTTTTGAACTTTGATAAAACCCGCCTGATCTGCTTGTCTAGTTTCCGTTTCTTATTCGTGAGATTATGTGCCAAACTTTGAATAGGACTTGGAAATCGAGCCGTGGGCTTGTGAGCATAGTGATGCCATAGCAACCATGTTTCTGATATTACGTACTGTTCAGATTGCTCTAGATCTTCTAGTGAATCTATGGGCATATCCGAAAAGATATACCTGAATTCCGTCTGGAATGTTTCTAGCTGACACTTGAAATCCCACAGGTTATGAGTTGCAAGATGCGCCGTATCAATTCTGATACCCTTTTCAGAAAGTAATGCTGCTTTTGCCTCTTTCTCCGCACCATTAGGCAGTTTGCTCAACTGGAAATTTACAACCATGACATTGTTCAGCTGATGGATGAAAGCATTGAGGTTTGAAAAATATTTTTGTTGGGCATCTAGGTAGGGCTGATGCTCTTTTAGAGCAATAGAAGACGGGATAAATTTAGTCTGATTCTTATTATGGCTATCATTTTTGGATTTGCTGTCCGTCTCCCCAGCAAATCCCCATGGATCAACTGCAGACTGGGGAAAATGAGGATAGTTAGCCTTTAATGCAAGTAACTTTTGCCAACTATCATTTGCTAGGGTCAAGCTAACATCTACTGGTTCTCTATTGCGAATATAATCGCTCAATCCCAAATTTAGATCTTTGAAGCAATCAATAACCAAGCGTCTTGACGCAATAATTATATCGACAAATTCATCCCAAGATGCTGGTCGTCTCTCAAAAGTTGCCACGCCAATTGAGACTGAATTTGCCCACCTAGCTAACGCAGGGGCTAAATTTTTCCGATCAATACCTGTTTTGTATGTACTGTCGATATTTAATGGAAGTAATTCGCCTAGTTTATGCCCGTATCCTTGAGATCCATAACTATCTCATAATCAGGATATATCTGACGAATTAGTTGCAATCTTTGAATCGTGGCAGCATGTATGGAATCTGATTCATCTTCCGTTTCGGTATCGCTTCCCAACACAAGAAAATGAGTTTTCAGATTATGCTCCTGACGCTCTAAATACAAAATCCCTATCTCATCCGCAAATCGTGTGGTCAGCTCATTGTCATGTTCTGATATCCAAGAAGCATACTGAGGTGGCGAATATTTATACAAAGCATAAAGGAGATCAGCGAGTACAAATAGTGGCAAAGATGAATCAATTTTTGGGAGCTGTGCAACTTTAGTCTCTAAAACGCTACTCCAGTAAAGTACGAACGCCAACCCCATCCAATCCTGAATGCCAATAGGGTTTTGAGAGATTGCAGATGAATCTGCTAACCATTTCTTTGCTGAGTCAAAGATACCGACATTTGATGGCTGCATATCCCGAATAGCATCCAACCGTTCCCTGCGTTCCGGCGAAGAGAGTTGAGAGAATTCTTCTGATTGCCACCAGCGATCAATATCTGGCACATCATCCACAACAGAATTCAATAGAGTAAGAAAATACCACCCACGACCAAATTCCTTTTCTGCCTCCCCAATAGCTTTCTTACTTAGGAAAGCGTAGTGTTTTATTGCAATCCACAATGCAGACCTCAGTATTCCCGCCAATCCAGACCATGTTAATGGTTTTAAGTCTTCAATTGCAATTCGCAGATTTTCAAATTCGCTTGGATAATGAATCGCCGCATTTAATATAAAAACCTCCAAATCTTCTTCGACAATTAAAGGAAGAGTCTGCTGTGCTAAGTCAATCCATCTCACTATGTCAGAGTCGGTAAGTAATTCGACTAAAATTTTTGAACGAACTGCATGGAGTCCTTCGATAAACCCTTCATCACTAATGCGGATCAAATATTCTTGTTCATATAAGCGCAACGTTGTATTGGGTTCCGGCAGGTGCAATGCCTGTATTAGCTTTTGTGTTGATAATCGAGCATCGTGAGCAGTGGCTACTGCAACCAAACGCAGTAAATTTCCTTCATCAGGATGCAGGCTTCTTTCACGGATATCGTTTAGAATACGATTAACTTGACCTTGTAACCTTTCACGCAGCGAATCAGTCTGCGTTATTAGATAAACAAATTCCAGGAGAGGACCACCACCGCGAAAAGCGCCCCATGCCTCATCAAAATTTAGAAATCTTCTTTGTGGAATAATAGTTAAAGCCCGATTGTACAGTACCTCCGCTTCTTTCTTGTTGAAGCTAAGATTTACGTTCGAATAGGAAAAATCGGTAGAGGAAACTGTTCTTTTGTAGTCTTCTTCACGTATTGTGACAATAATCCGCAAATAGGGATGTTGAGCCAACTGACGGACAAATTCAATCCACTCTGAATCGTTTGGGCGAACATCATAATAGACCGAAACTGGCACTTGCACAGCCTGCGCAAAGCCATTTAGTGCACTCGCTGCAGCCAGTGCATGTTGAAGATTTTCAATTCTAACAATTGAAAACTTCCATTCTGCTGGATACCAAGCATGAAGATAGCGCAATGCTAAAGTTGTCTTACCCTGTCCCGAAGCAGCATGAATAACGACAACATTATTTTGCTCAAAACCTTTACGAATTTCACTCAGGCACTCCGTCCTCACAAAATCTAAATCAGAAACAATATGATCATAGGTGGTGTATCCGCCTTTATAAAACTCTTGCTGAAGAGCTTCGCCTCTCGCATGTATGTTAGATGATGGTTTTAGTGGCTGTATGGTGGTATAGAATTGAGTATAGTAATTATGTCTTTCTGATAACCATTGACCAACAGATTGAATCCTATCAATAGCATCGGAATAAACAATCTGCTTTCTCTGTTCCATTGCCATGTAAATCCAGAAATGAAGCAAGCCAAAAGCACTTTTTGGATCAACGCCTTCAAACACATCTTTCAGAAACGCAAACACTTTGATTTCTTCGGTTTTTTCATCAACCGTATGCAGTGAGATAATCTCAAATAAGGATTGAATCTCGCTCTCTGTATAACCGTATTTTTCTAACTTATCTCTAACTGTCTTTCGTGCCTTTTCGTTGCCTTGCCAAGCGTTCTCTAACTCTGGTCCGATTTCGCCAAAATTAACTAACAGAATCTGCAAATTGTTGTTGTTCTGATAGCTCCTTAATGCGCGTCGAAAAAAGCAATCAGCTTTTCTGGGTTTTAAGTCTGCGAGTTGTAGACCTGCGTACTTTTTGACTTGAATCTGTTCTAGTAATTGTCCATCACTATCGCTAATATCCAAGTCCTCCAGCCCTTCAGGTTGAAAATGATAGCCATCGACTCCTTGGTTCAACACCCTGCCAAGTGTGTAAAGAGCTTGAACCCTGTAACCATGCAATGCGGCAGGAGCACCAAGAGTTGATACCAAAACTGTATCTTTCATAAATCTCCATTTATTGCTAAGATAAGCATTGTTTAGAACATGTATTCTATCATTGGGAGTATGACTATATAAAAGTCGAGTATCGATGATACCGCCGAACTTAATGAGAAACGGTCGTCTCAGGCATTCTGAGGCGGCCGTTTTTGGTTACCGACTCCAAAAAACATGCACTTCATCATGGGCGGTCTCAATCGTGAGAATATCGCCGCTCATATCCATGTCTCTGCCCATGCGGTCATAATTGACAGGTCTATTCACACAGGAAGGAGAAACAACAGGCCACGAAAAATCACTGCTATCACTTGCGATAATTAAAATTCTGATTGCCGAGAACCTTGGTTCATTATTAGAACGACACGTTATGGCACGCAGATCGATCAAACCAAGCCCCGGACAGATGCCGATAGTCTTTGGGGAACAGCAGGCATTGAGTGATCACGAAACGTACTGGGTAGAACAGGCCGAGAAAGAGGATAACCGTGGCGGGTTGCGGTCCGCATCGCAAGAGCTTCGAGCAGTCGAGCTAATCTCCGCGATTACTGATTTAGGGCATGAACAGGTAGAGACCATCATGAAAAAGGCTGGCGGTCTGCACAAGCTGGCGCAGTTGCCCGAATACGCGCTGCAATCACTGCCGCATGTTAATGAGAACGATGCCAAAAAGATACGTGGCCTGACAGAATGGGCCTTGCTGCTGGGCGAACTGGATGCTGGGCGCTATCGCAAAATCCGTACGCCGACTGATGTAGCCAATCTTGTGCTGACTGAAATGGGTCTGCTCGACAAAGAAGAGTTGCGCGTGGTGGGCCTCGACGCACAGCGACAGATTGCAGGGATGGAGACCGTCTATCGAGGGTCGGTCAATAGCATTGGTCTACGCGTTGGAGAAGTCATGCGAATGCCCATTAGCTTGCAATGTACTGCGATGATTCTTCTACATAACCACCCAAGCGGAAACCCTGAGCCGTCCCCCGAAGATGTTCAAACGACTGGGAGAATAGCTGAAGCTGCCAAGCAATTGGATATTGAATTATTAGACCATTTAGTCATTGGGCGCAACCAATATGTGAGCATGAAGGGTCGCGGTATGGGTTTTTAGCGGAGCAGAGAGATGCTGCGACATTCTAGAGGTGAAACACTGTTCCTGATGAAAAGAGGAGTGAGAGAATTGCGAGAACGCTTTCAACGACAATTAGGCATTTGTCGTTGCGTCAATCGAGCAGATAATCTATCAGCTTCAATGAAGGGCTTAACTGCCATTTTGCACACGAATCAACCACACGAATTATCAAGGTGAAGCGGAAAGATATTTCACGGCTCAAGCGACGGGTCGAGACCATCG
>Ga0114952_1001898_pt1 | contig 16863 bp, 20 predicted proteins | sample SidtaG_2_FD_87303 | JGI IMG/M metagenome (GOLD analysis project Ga0114952, IMG submission 87303) | Marine algal microbial communities from Sidmouth, United Kingdom - Sidmouth_Asex2 metaG | ecosystem: Host-associated > Algae > Red algae > Unclassified | place: Sidmouth, United Kingdom | collected...
CTTTCAAAAAAAAAAAAAAAAAGAAAAAACCTCCTCACCCTAAACCTTATCACTAAAATAAGACTAATTCTGATAACCATTAAGTTAAATCTTGCTTTCCGGGAGACTTTAGCTCTACTTAAATAAGAAAGAATTGCGACAAATAATGTCAATGTGATCATCAACCCCATCACGAAGTCCGTCGAGTATAGCCCATTTAATTCTACCCCTCCTGTCGCGACTCTTGCGGCTCCTATACTCAAAATTGTTAAAACACTTAACCCAATAATACTCACATTCAGGTTTTTTATAATAATTAATGCAATAAGCCTAATTGCTAACCTTTTAACCATAAGTAAGACAGACATTATCTGACACATTCAGTGTAAATGAATTATACTGGTTTATATTATCTTACATACACCCCCACTAAGACTACTACACACACACTAGCCGTAAGTATAACACATAAAAGGACAGTTCAACATAAGTTTATTAGCTTGTCATAACGTAAGCGTGGTAAAGAAGCACGAACAACTACAAAGAAAATTGCGAAAACCATTATGAAAAACCCAACTAACGCTTCATTTCCTCCGAAGAATATCGCCGCCCTTATTACTCTTCTAAGGAGAATTCTAGAGTACTCAGCAATAAATATAACTGCAAAACCCCCTCCTCTGTACTCCACGTTATAACCCGACACTAACTCCGACTCTCCTTCCACAAAGTCAAACGGTGCCCGATTAGTCTCAGCTAGTATACACAACATTCAAACAAGTATAACTACGCACAAAGGAAGAAAGAAAAAAAATAACCTTTGTTGAAACACTCTAATTTCTTGAAACATAAACACGCCTGAACACAGCACTACACAAAAAAAAATAAACCCTATAGGGATTTCATAAGAAATTCTTTGCGCCATCGCACGGACTGCACCTAGTAAGGAGTATTTGGAGTTAGATGCCCATCCAGACATTATTACCCCATAAACGCTAACTCTAGTAATAACTATAAACAAAATCACCCCAAAAACATAAAACACTTCAGCTGACTTATAGGGGTATAAAAGCCACCCTAATAAGCTAATAGCTAGTATTAGTGCAGGAGCCAGAATAAATGGCCCTACATTAGCACGCGTGGGCACGATAAACTCTTTACATAATAGCTTACCTGCATCACTAAAAGGCTGCAAGATCCCCATGTAACTTACCTTGGACGGGCCTTTTCGGATCATGATGATGGCCAGAATCTTACGCTCCAATAAGGTGTAAAACCCTACAGCAAGAAGAACACCTACGAAAGGGATAATACTTACAATTACTGCCACTCAATCCACCAGTACAACCTTAGCTGGGTCCAAGGGGGTGAAAGAGTCCGCCAACACTTGATAAGGCCTCAATAGAATATAGGTACCAAAAATAACACCTCCTTTTCTAAATACCTTAAATAAACACTCAACATTACTCATAGTAAGACTCGCTTTAGCACTGTGATTCACACACAAACAAGAATATGATCTTATAAGACGAGCTTAAATCGTATGCATTATGTCTGCCAGCTTGTGTGTATGAAAGCAAGTATGGATACTTATAAATTGATCCTAAATCAAGCGCATTAACTCTGCCAGCTTTCATGAAGATAAAGGCCATTACGCGTGGCGCCTTAGGGGCATGAGCCCTATATCCTAATATTAGACCACTTTACCACTAAAAGCTACTTGCGCATTATACAAGTTCATTAAATTAAAAGTTTAACGCTTCTTCAAAGCTTTAGCTTACTTCTAATTAAGAGCTTCCAACCATATAACAAAATATTTCTCAGGAATAAATTCAATCACAATTGGTATAAACCTGTGGTTTACTCCACAAATTTCAGAGCACTGCCCATAAATAATACTACACTGAGATGCTTTTATCGGAAGCCGATTGATTCGGCCCGGAATAGCATCTACTTTGATTAATAATTTAGGAAGCGCAAACGAATGTAGCACGTCAGAACTCCTTACAAAAGCAGTTATTTGTACATCTGCAGGAGCAACCATCCGATTGTCAACATCCAGCAAGCGGTACCCCCCTTTCCTAAATGTCTCCTGTTGGTCTTCTATGTATGAGTCAATTGTATAACACGAAATTCTCTCCGCGCTTTCCCTGGAACTTGGGGTATCTAAATTGCGGCAGAACTCATAAGATCAGTATCATTGCTTTCCAATTGCTTTGAAATTTCAACGTGGACGCTTTACTTCTTCCATATAATACAAATTAATCATCGAAGGGAACCACAGCCCTACTAACATCAACATCGGCACAATAGTTCATCAAAACTCCAATCGTTGGCGATTTAAAAAATGACGGTAAGAAAATTTAGTAAACAGGATCACGCACCCTATATACATAACAAAGACTAATACAGCCACTGCTACTATCATCACAAATCCATGATACCGAAATAGGTCTTTCCCCAATTCCCCATGGACAATATCACCAAAATATCGACTCCCATAAAAAGACATATCTATATTTTACTACACTTATTAGCCCACTCACGTGCACTATTTTCGCGATTTACTAACTTTAGTAGCTTAAAATAAGCCAAAAACTTAAATCATTTCAAATCTACAGGACGGCTTACACAAAATTTAGGGTATTCAAGTAATTTATCTCACACCCATAAAGAAAGGGGGTTCAACAATAAACTAGAGAAATAAATAACTGAAAGACACTGCCCCAAAATGATATAAGGTTCACGCACTGGACGAGCACCAATTCATGTTAGGCTAATAAACCTTCCAACCAACACCCAAAACACTACTTGATTCAATGGGTAGAAGCATAAACTTCGGTACTTACCTGTATGAAGCGTAGGAATTAAATACAGCACTACAATTGAAAGGAACATAACATATACTCCCCCTGCTTTATGCGGAATTGAACGGAGAATTGCATAGGCAAATATAAAGTACCATTCAGGCTGAACGTGAATAGGCGTTTTTATAGGGTTAGCAGGCCAGTAGTTTAGATGATTCCCTAGAAGCTCAGGGTCTACGCACACTAAATACATAAAAAAGAACCTAAAGCAAACATAACCAAAGAGGTCCTTAATAGTATAGAAAGGATGAAAAGGCACACATATAGTACCCCTTTCAATTCCTAAAGGGTTATTACTACCCTTCTCATGTAAAAAAAATAAGTGCAAAAAAACAACCGCCACTATTACAAACGGTAAAAGGAAGTGAAGTGTATAAAACCGCTTTAACGTTGCATTACACACAGTCCACCCCCCTCATACGTAGCGAAGTATCCTTTCACCTACCACAGGGATTACTCTAAGTATATTAGTGATTACAGTAGCCCCCCAGTACGATATCTGCCCCCAAGGCAGAGTATAGCCGAGAAAAGCCTCAGCCATAGTCAACAAGAACAGGTGTACCCCAAAGTACCACACGGTCTTATCCAAATAAGACCCATAGTACAACCCACGAGCAATGTGAGCATAAATGCAAATAAAGAACATAGAAGACCCATTTGCATGGATATTGCGCAATATTCACCCCTTTTCCACATTACGCATAATGTGGACTACAGAGTCAAATGCCATGTCTTCATGAGCAGTATAGTGGGCTGATAATAAAAGACCCCTCAAAAGTTGGATAACCAGACACAAGCCTAGTATAGAGCCAAACCTTCACCAGGCGTTTAAGTTTACAGGACAAGGCAAATCATAGAATCTATCATTCATAATCTTTACCAGTTTATTTGTACTTCGTCACGGACCAACCCTTTTAGGCGCGTTAGTGTTATATGCAGTATTGTTACCAACCATCTCATAAGAAAGGCTTACGCCTTGTTTATGAGTTTACAGCTCACCACCTATTCCTCGGCCATCCTATGGTCTTTTTTTTTGTATATATAGCTATACGTCCCTTACACACCACATTTTTTTTTTCTACGCGTAGGCCTATATTTTCCCTTTTTCCCCCCTCCGGTCAGCCCCCCCAGGCATTAGTATGTTACTTTTTTTTTTTTCCTTTTTTGTTAGCCTTTATTAGTTATTTCTTTAAACAACCGATAATTTACGCTTTGGGAATTTTTTTTAACCTTGATTTATATATATATTCTGATTTTAAGATAGATATAGTCTAGTTTTCAAACCCAGGTAAATCACGTGAGCAACCAGAATTAAGTCAAACGAGAAAAATTAGACCTTTCCAAATCCCATTTTACAGTTTACAATTTACCATAAAAATTCGATAACTCTAGGATTTGAGGCTTTAAATTTCCGCTTGTTTTTTTACTAATTAGGTTAAGTCTCACATGACTCTGACAAATGCTTATCAGCTGTAAAGCTTTGCAGCTTTATATTTTACAGGCTATAGAGCATAATCTAAAACGAGGTTAATTAAATGTTTGCAGCCGCATAGGACCAATTTTAAAATAAAATATAGTAAAGCCTAGCAAACACTATTTAAGTGTAATTTTGCTTAGCTGATAAATTATCTTAATAAAGTACGATTATTAGCGCACCAGCAACCTTTAGACCTGGGCATTAACAATCACTAAACCTTTCTTTGCCAGCATTAATGGCACCACTAGCTTCGCTAATTAGCACACCTCTCTGCTCGACCGGCTCGAAACCGCTAGATACAACTTCAGGCTCCGCGACAGCCCTTTCTCTTTCTTCAACTGAACTACAACCTACTTCTTCTAACGGAAGGGCATAGCCGTCTCCAACGTACCGCCCCGCCTCCTCCGCATTATCAGGAGCGGCTTCGGCGCCCGCATTTACAGGTGTATCTCCACCACCCCATACAGCTTCAGGAGTAACACGTACTTGGGCACCGTCACCTTCTCCTCCCTGGCATAAGCCCCCATCTCCTGCATCTATTCCAAACATGGAATTTTTATGTGAAAGAAAAGTATCTCACACTCCCCTCAACAGCAGGTCTTTTTTTACTAAAAAGCCTGCTTTAAACCAGCTACATAGGACTTCTCTAAAATCTACCACACTTAACAACCTATCACCAAACAATATGCTCATTTACATAAAAGGTAACCCTTCCTATAGGCTAATCAACCTATTATACCCTATTATTTATGCAACCACAGATTTGTGACAAAGCATTGCTTTAGCGAAAAAGTCCTTTCGTACAAAATTAGCTCATTTCAAAAAGAGGATAGAAACTGAACTAGCTCACGCCGTTCTGAACTCAGCTCATGTTAGATTTTAAAGGGCGAACAGACCCACCATCAGAAGCTTCTACGCCTCTAGGATATCTAAAGCCAACATCGAGGTCGCAATCTTCCCCTCCAATACCATCTTTCGGGAGAAATTGCGCTGTTATCCCTAGAGTAGCTAGCCACACATATAAAGTTAGGAAATACTAGTAAGATTAATATGATAGTAGAAGACTTATTTCTACTGATCTCCCATCAAAATCGTATAAGAGCCTGAGAGCTCCAATTAAGATAAAGCTTCATAGGGTCTTGTCGTCCTTCTTTTACATAAAGGCCTCTTCACCTTAAAGTTAGTTTAAATTGAATTTTTAGACACAGCACCTTCTTCGTTAACCCTTTCATACCATCCTTCAATTGAAAAGCAAATTATCGCGCTACCTTAGGACGCTCACGTTAACGCCGCCGTTTACAACAGACATTACTCTAGTTGCACTGGGCAGGGACTACCTTTTACTTACATCAAAAGGAAATGTTTTTGTTAAACAGTCGAGAAGTTTAGTTTGCCGAGTTCATTTAAAAACCTTTATTTAGCCGTCAATCTTTTAAGGTAAAACAAAACAGTGATACCAAAAAAATAATATTTTTACTCGTTTTTATCATAATTACTGACCCTCCGATCATAGGCTTATTTTTAAATAAATGATGACCCCAATTAATCTTTTTCTCCGTTTGGTTTTAGTTAAAATACACTAATACCTAATAGCCAGTTTAAAGCCTATAGAAACCAAAAATTTTTTAAACATCAATTTCACCATTTTTCAGCTTAACCCAAAAAATTTTACCCCTTAAGTAGTTAAAGAAAATGCTTACACATTTTTTTAAGCCAACCAGGTATCTAAAAGCGCGAATAGTATCTAGCCGCCATTCTTTAGTTTAATCAAATCTCTACCACGATTTCCTAACTCAAAAAAATAACTCTCTTTTATTCGGGAAAATTAAATTCTTAAATTTATCTTGAAAAACCCTTATGCAAAAGGTACTAAGATTTATTTATACTAACTTTGTTCAAGTCCACTTTTCACAAAACAATTATGCACGTCTTTTTAGTAAAGATAACTTATAAAAAGCCTTAGTAAAAGGAATCTAGAACTGACAATTCTAAGTTATATATTAACTACTTTTAAGATAATTATAAAGGAAAGCTTTAACTTTCTCTTTAGGGATCAAAGTCCTACGTACTACAATACTTCTTTATAACACTCCAAAACTCTAAGTGCCAAAAATCTAATTTTGAGCTCTGCTTCATCAAAGCAACTGGATCATCCCCCACGTGGCACTAAGCTTAGGTCTAACTAGACTATGAAGAATTTGCAGTTCTTAGTTATATTAACATTAACTACTAAGCACAACTTAAGAGAACTGCTTTCTGACTTAAGAATGAAAATCTTATGTTTTCCCTAAACTACTTAAGCAAGCCAAAGCAAATTACTGCAATTTTGAATTAACAGCTCAACGTTTTAAGTTAAACTATTTGGCCAGCATACACTAATTTTATTAGGACTTTTGCTTGGAAGGCAAATATAATATTGTTTACTATATATGCATATTATAGCCTAGCAACAACTTCCGTTACTGCTACCTTGTTACGACTTTTCACAGGTTTCCCCGCGAGCGACGGGCGATTAGTACTCATCTGATTGTATTCAGGGCGGTTTTATTTTCAACCCTTACTTACAAGTCCTTCTTCAAAGTCAAGTTTTCTTACCTTATTCGTTAGATTATTTATACTACTTAATAGTTTAAATTTAAAACTATTGCTTAAGCTGCAACTGTATCCCAGATTAACCTTATCATAAGCTGCATGTCAATCTGAATTATTTTTGAAGCTGTGCTACAAAGGTGAATAAACCCCTTCTACTAGCTGCATCTAGCTAAAGCTAACTTATTTTACCAAACTTAACCAATAAAATAAACCCTAACTTTAGCAATAACCAAAATTTTTACCCGGACACTCACCATATTAGAGTAAACAACCATACACACGCACTAATAAGAAAAGGCTCAAATGTAGGTGGGTTATCCTTTAACACCCAGGATCCCCTGTTTTCTATCTCAGACACCGCCTATTTATTTCTCTTTGACAACCAAATGTTTAGTTAAGAGGAACTTCTGTTTTAAACTATGGATAACAGGGTATCTAATCCTGGTTTCACTTCATAGATTCGTTAGAAACTCACTAAAACTTCAGGAATATAACCACAAAAAACCGTTAACATTACACTGCACCTATAGTTTTTTTTATAGTTTTATAGACCCAACATTGACTCTAACCAATCCGCTTAAATTTATATTCGAACTGAATCTAACCGCGGCTGCTGGCATTCATCAATTAACCCCGAAATTATCAAAAAGCTGGGTTAAAGTTTCCTTTATTAACCAATTTTCCCCACTGATGTTGAACTTATCCTTAATCTGTTCAAGCCCGCATTTAGAATCATGAGAAGCATTTTGTCTATAAATTTAAGGCCATAATCAAACCCTCCTACAGACTTGACACAAGGTACTAAAGTATCCATCTTCCTCATTTTCAATGAGACGCTTTAATTAAGCTACCGTATCTTTTATCTTGACCTTATTTTACTCTTCGCAAAGGCACTATGGTTTTTATACACAAATACGACACCACTAACATCACAAACAGCAAAACGCCTGCTATTAGGATATACAGTCTTAACCCCCTTCCTTCAGCCATAAACCTTAAAAATAATGACCCACTAATCTCTACATACTCATAATTCATTAATCCCACAAGGCCCATCATAGCACAGCACCTTCTCACAATTATAACAAACTCTAAATTAAAGCGATACACCTCATTAGGATAAATACTAAGAACATATAAGAACAAGACTATCACGCCCCTAACATAAGTTAAAAATAACAAGAACCCTAACAAACTTCTAACCTCCAATGCAATTTCCACACATGCAATTATAGACCCCCTCAATAATACTAGCCCTAAAGAGATTGGTTGCTTAGCAATCAACACGATCGAGAATACAGACATCAAACTTACACATATAATTATAACTCTCATTATATAAAAATAATTAAGCTAACGCCCCCGGCTACTAATAAGCCTCACACCACTAGCTGATAAGTAAAATAGTTTTTCTGGACAATCTCATTTAAGCAACTGAATTGACCTAATCCAGCATGAACGCCTTGAGGCCCCAATAGCTCTAGTCAACCTTGGTCCAAACTTTGGGCCACTGTTCTTGACCCTTTAAAAAAGATCACCTTCCCAGGATGAGAAGTTAAGCTTTCTATAAACCACATCCTCAAAAAAAATCTTAATGACTTAGCTGATGACCAAGGACTCGACCCTAGCTTACTAATAACTCCTCGTCACAGAATTAACCCTGCAAAAGGAATAAAAAAGACTCTAAGTCTTTCATAGTTTTCAAGAACTACTACAAACCCAAATCTTTCTATTTTTCTACCCAGCACCACCCCTAAAATAATAGCTCCAATATATAGGCTAAGAAACGGGGTTTGTATATTTAAATGCTCATTAATACGCAAGGTTCTATTATTAACATAATTGGACCCGAGTATAACTCTAAATACAATTCGTGCCCTATAAAAAGAAGTAAAAATTAACCCTAGTAACTCTAATAAGTAACACCCATAAGTAACCCTTCTGTCTATCATACTTAACTCAATCATGAGGTCTTTAGAGAAAAACCCTCTCATAAACGGAGCCCCTCTTAAAGATACAATTGCAACTCTTATTGCACCTATTCTTACCGGCAACCCTTGTCACAGTCTTCTTAACCCACGAATATCCTGAATTCTTTGGTTTCTATGGATAACACCCCCTGCACCCAAAAACAGCAAAGCTTTAAACACTGCATGAGTCACCAAATGGAAAAACGCCACAGACGGAAGGAGGATTGAAATCGAAAACATTATCAACCTTAGTTGACTTAAAGTCGAGAGTGCAATTACTTTTTTTAGATCAAACGCGAACACTGCACTTGATCCAGCTAGTACCAGAGTAAATAACCTTAAAATTATTAGAACTTGTGTTACATATGGGTTAGAACTGATGATATAGAACGAACGAAGTACAAGATAAACCCCAGCTGTTACCAGTGTTGAAGAGTGCACTAAAGAAGAGACAGGTGTTGGTGCGGCTATGGCAGCTGGCAGTCATGCGCAAAAAGGCATCTGTGCTCTTTTAGTTATCCCTGCAAAAACCACTATAAAACCTAAATTCAACCATATTTGTACTGGGTGATACCTATAAATTAACCACCCCCCCTCTCTTAGAAAGATAGAAATGCTAATTAGAACAAGAACATCTCCAATTCGATTAGTTAAAGCTGTCAACATAGCCGCAGATAGTCTTTTGTTATTTTGGTAGTAAGCCACTAATAGAAAAGAAGTGAGGCCTAGCCCATCCCATCCAATTAAAAGTATTACTAGATTAGGCACTAAGATTATAAACACTATAGATAAAACAAATAACCACACCAACCCCATAAACCGGTTGTAGTATAGCTCTTCAGCTATATACCACTTACAATAGGTTGCTACACTCCCTCTGATCACCAAAACTGTCCCAACAAAAATTATCCTTACATTATCTAGTAAGAATCTAAAACTAAAAGACAGACAATTGCTCTCTCAAACAGGAACTTCAAGTAAGTACGCTCTTCCAAACCTCCTTCCTGTAAAAATGAATAAATACCCAGTTAAGATTAATATAAGCAACCCTAGGTTGCCCTTTGATTGTATAAGCTTGTTATTACGAACCATCTCTTAGCAATCTTGATATTAGGTCGTCGCCGCATAATCGCATCACTATGACCAGCAGGGCCAAACAAATGCTAGCTTCACAAACAGCTAAACATAGAATCAATAAAATTAGTCAAAACTGATTTATTAAGAAAACATGTGTTACAAATAGTAAGCCCAGCCTCATTATCTCAAGCCCTACAAACAGACACAATAGGTGTTTATTTATACGAAAGATCACAAAGCAGCCTATACTTATAAGCAAAACCCCTAAGAACTTTATTCAAACCATAGCTTTAAAACGTATAGTTTTCTACGACTTACAAGGCCGTTGCTTCAGCAAAGCTTTTAAAGCTTATCTAACTCCTATGGTCCTCAGTATAGAGACACAATAAGACACAGAAAATGTAACACTGAATACAAGCAATTGCAACTTCAGCAGCTCCAAAGACACCTCCACCTATTAGCAAACCTTTAATACCCCCAACTCCTGTAATTAACCTTCTTCTATTTAACCAACCGACTACCAACTCCCTTCTACATATAGTTAAGATTACTTTACCAGCCCCTAAATTCAACGTTAGCCGCAAGACTAGAGTTAAAGGGCGAAGTATCCCACTAATTAGCTCAACTACTACTATAAAGGGCACAAGGATTAACGGACAACCTGTCGGGACAAGCCTCATCAGACCCTGCTCAAAACTGCACAGTAAGCTAGATAGTACTAAACAGGTCCAAATAGATAAAGCAAAAGAAAATCCAAATACAAACTGACCTCTTACAGGGAAAAAAAAGGGGAAGTTCCCAGACAAATTCAACATTAAAATTATTATAAACAAGCCGCTTATCACCAAAGGAAACCCAGATAACTTTAAACCTTTCCCATTAAGCCGGATTATAGAATAAGTAAAAGACAGTACCAAGCTTCGGAAGGAACTAGTGCTCCCCCTCTTACTGTGTACATCTCTAAATAGCACAGTTATTGGTACTATAGACGAAAGTAACCACAACGGCATAGATAACCAAATTAAGTTGTAGCTGTGAGCATCAAATCTAGAAAATACATCTATTAACATGACTTTAAATTATTGATTACGCGATTTCTTATAAATATAAGTAATACACGTGTTATAGGGATTTGTTCAAACAAATGGAAGTTGACTATAAACATGCTTTCTCCCGGGATAAAGATCTCGAGTTCCTGCTCAGTCCATCTCACCGCATAACCCCCCACTAAATACAACCCCTCGTTGACTCACTAAAGCTTCTCAGAGTAGGAACTTAAAATATATCAAAGAGCCAAAAGACACTGCAGACCCATAAGAAGACACCCAATGCCAATGAGCATAAATGTCAGCATAATCTATGTACCGTCGAGGCATACCCCTCAGCCCTAGAAAGTGTTGAGGAAAGAAAGTGGTATTTACACCAAAAAACATTGCTATAAAGTGGGCTTTTCTCCATTTCTTATTAAAGCATACTCCAACAAAGTTAGGCAATCAATGATTCAGGCCACAAAATACTCCGAACACCGCTCCTATACTTAGCACATAGTGGAAATGAGCCACCACATAATAAGTATCATGAAGCGATACGTCCATAGAAGCCCTTGATAATAACACCCCTGTTAAGCCTCCTACGGTGAATAGAAACAAGAACCCCGTACTTCAGTAAGCAGCAGGCTTTATCTTAAATTTTCTTCCTGCTATAGTTGCTAACCACCTGAATACTTTTACCCCTGTAGGGACTGCGATTACTATAGTTGCAGTAGAGAAATAACCTCGAGTATCAACATTAAGCCCTACTGTAAATATATGGTGAGCCCACACCATACAACCTAGCCCTCCAATTCCAATTATTGCATACACCATCCCAATTAACCCGAAAACTGCCTCCTTTCCGGAACAATGCATAATTACTTTTGATATCACACCAAAAGCAGGTAGAATAAGAATGTACACCTCAGGGTGCCCAAAAAATCAGAACAAATGTTGAAACAAGACAGGGTCACCCCCTCCTGCTGGATCAAAAAATGTTGTGTTAAAATTCCGATCAAACAGAATTATTGTGATACCCCCTCCTAAAACCGGAATAGAAATAATTAGCAATACGGCAGTAACTCTGATCCTTAGGACATAAAGCTCAGCTCGTTCTCCTTTTATCTCTAAAACTGGTATGTTTTTGTTGGTACTAGCAAAATTAATAGCACCCACCAAAGAACTTAACCCAGCTAAATGCAAGGACACAATAAGAACATCTATCCTCGGCCCGCTATGATAAGGGTATACAGACAATGGCGGGTAAATAGTCCATCCAGCACCTACCCCTTTATCCGTTCTAAAAGATAATATAAGTAAATATAGCGCATTAGGAGATAACCAATAACTCAAATTATTTATCCGCGGATAAATTATATCTTTACCACCTACTAATAGAGGAATCAGCCAATTACCAAAGGCTCCGATTAGAATAGGTATTACAGCAAAGAAAATTATTATTAAGGCGTGTGTTGTGACAACCACATTATAAAACCAGTCTCTTTTTAAAAATACTGCTCCAGGATGCCCTAACTGTATCCGGATTATCAGGCTTAACCTTGCCCCGAACAAACCTCCTCAGACCCCACTATATAGATAAAGAGTACCAATATCTTTATGATTTGTTGACCACAACCATCGACGTCACCACGACTCAACTTCCCCGTATCCTCCTATTTCTTCTTTTTTTAGTATTTTTATCATTTTATTTATAATTACTTAGCAAGAACTCACCCAGCTTTACTAACTCTTATAACCACGTTAGATTTTAGCCTATCAACGTTCTTTCTTCTGTACGCTCTAGTTAGGTAAGCCTTTTCAAACCCTCCGTCAAGGCCTTGTAACCCTTCATTAGTGCTATACCTCCTCAAGAAACACTCTCGGCGTGAAAATCACAAATACACACAGCACACTTCCAACAATAAAAGTAACCCTCTCACAATCGCCTCTCATCAAAATTCGTTTCGCATAAATGCCACTTTTAAATATTAACCCACTCACTCCAAAGAACCTTCACGGTATTCATGATATAGGCCCACAAACAGAATAAGGAGGAACCCCCTTGAAGATAAAATACCCAACACTCTTTTGCCATAGAAAAATATGTAGGCAAAAGGTATCAATAGGACTACCTCCACATCAAACACCACAAACAAAACTGCCACTAAAAAGAATCGAATGGAGAAAGGGCTTCGAGCTCTTCCGATAGGCTCAAACCCACATTCATACGGCCTACATTTCTCTCGGTCCAGCCCCCGTTTTTCTCTTAATATTATAAATAACCCTGTAAACAGACAACACACGATACAAACGAATACAACCCTTAACCCCATAACCATCTTCTAGAAAACTCATAAAAGTGTCTTTAGCTCCCAAAGCCAATATTTTGCTCTAAACTATATCTAGCTAAAAAAGGGTTAACACCGCTAATAGCCCCACAACCTATCGTTCTTAAATTAAACTACTTTTTTTATAAGGAAAAATGGTTCAAGCCATTTATAACAAAGTTAGCAGCCCTATTATGTTAATTAACTTCCTTACTCAAGAATGAAAGCTCAGGCTTAATAATTAGATGCAAACCAATTCTTTTTTTTAAAGTACCATTCTGCAAGAAAGAGGTAATGACTACCTATAGTTATGTTTGAAACAAAATATTTTAACTTAAATTACTTTCTTTAATATACTTTTGTGGTTCTACCCACTCTTTTTGAGCCGAAATCAAAACGCCCCTGGCCTAAAAGCACATTCTAAATAAATCTTACTAAAATCAGCGCCCCCCCCATAATGTTTATGCAAATCACCAGGCTCCAAATGGCTTTAACTTCTACCTTATTTTTGTCCACAAGTCTTTTTATTACCATTCTGTAAAAGAAATCAATATAAAATTTTAATCTAATGACTGATCCTATGATGCATGCCACAATTACAGGCCTTCCCCTCATCAAAAATACCAATACTTTTGCTAAGAAACCAAGAAACGGAGGCATCCCTATTAGTATTAACAACCCCATACCGCTAACAGCCCTACTTAGCTGGCTACCTATTCTTATCTTGTTTATTAACGAGCACCCGTAGAAAAACAGCCCTACCGATAACCTATAGACTGCAAAGTACCCTACGAAAACTACCCTTGATCATGTGAGCCCTAACAACATTCAAGATGTATGCACAAATGAAGAGTAGGCTCTTATTACCCGCACTGAGTTTTGGTTGAGACCTCCCACTGCCCCAATCCCAGCTATCGATACAATCACTACTCAAAGCCTTTTAGAAGGTAAGATTATTGATAAGAAAACAAGGGGGGCCACTTTTTGCCAGGTTAGTATTAACCCCCTTGCTAACCATCTCCTGTTTTTAATAATAGAGGGCACCCACGAGTGTAGAGGAAAAACGCCAGACTTTAGCACCGTACCCGCTGTGCTCATCACTAACCCCCTCACTACATGCTGCTCTATTAAGCTTACAAACCCCACTAGTATCAAAATTGACCCCGTTCTTTGTACAACAAAGTATTTTACGCAGGGCTCAGGGCTATAATGCCCATCTGGGTTTATAATCACAAGAAAACCATAAAGATTTAACTCCAAACCTAACCACACCCCTACTAGCTCTTCTCTTCTGACCCTGAGGATTGTTCCAATTAATATTACCCCTAATCTCACTAATTTTATAGGTCTCACCACAAAACTTACCATTTCAAGTAAAGGTTAATTATAACACTTGAAAATCATAGGTCTTCTGTCCTTCATTAGACTACTTTACCAAGACTAATAAGCGCTTGACATCGCTTTGGTACTTGATTTCAAATCAAAACTTTTTAATTAGTCTATATCACCTATATTTTAAGCTTTCAGATGATCAGGGACCTTGTACCAAGATGGAGCATGCTCTTCTTGAATATAAGCGTACCAAGAAGGTTTGGCATCCGGGTACTTAAATGTGTAAACATCCCCATCCCATATCTTAAACCATCACATATATAATCATCCTCCAAACCACACATACACTAAGCACCACAATGCCACTCATACCACATCTACAAAATGTCAGTACCAAATACAAGCCTCAAACCCGAAGTGTCGTTGACTAGAAAACTCCCCGCGTCATAGTCGAACTAACCTTACCATTAGCCAAATAGTCCCTACGACAACATGTATCCCGTGGAATCCAGTTAATAAGTAAAAAACCCTACCATAAACCCTATCTGCAATAGTATAGGAGTTTCAATAATATTCCCGCAGTTGTACCAAGAAAAACACAGTCCCGCATACGATTGTCACCACTAAGCCGATGAATGGCCCTACGTCGTAATCCTTCAAGCGCATCCTCTTATGGGCTTGAGTTACAAACAGCCCTCTTCTAATTAGAAGACCTGTCTCAAACAGACTAGTAGATGACGGGTTTGGCGTACGAATTCCAGGAGGAGGCCACCGTATTCCTAGCTCACACGAGGGCCTTAAAGCATTATGGAAAAAAGTCCAGAAAAAAGTGAAGAAAAATATCACTTCAGACAGAATAAACAAGGCAACGCCATCTCGAAATCTTTTGATTACAAAACGAGTGTGAAACCCAATGTCTCCTTCACGAATTAAATCGCGTCACCATCTAAAAGTTCTCAATAATATGCAAACCAGACTCATACCTATTAATAAAAATCTGGGGGTTCGATGCAGTCACAAAATTAACCCTACCGCTATTCCGTTAGCCGAAATAGCCACAAAAAATGGCCACGGACTTGGGCCTGGTACATAGTAACGAGAATAAGGATTACGATTCATTAATTAAGGTATGAATATAAACAAGAAATTTAACGGCACCCAATGAGACAACAAGACGAACACATCACAGAGTCTTCTTAAATTCAGCGACTCCCTATGTATAAGCCCTTTTCCGTGTGAGCACCTCCCATATAAATATAATCTAAAGCAAGCCCTAATGAAGCTCATCAACCCCAGGATAAATAAAAAGGCCCCCCTTATTCACCCGCCGACGCCGAAAACGAGGATTTCCCCGAATAGATTTAAGCTAGGTGGGGCTGCCATGTTCCTTGATCTTAGGAGAAAACACATCAACACTAATACAGGGCAAAAAAGTAACCCACCTTTGTTTATTACTAGTAAGCGCGAGTGACTCATCTTATAAATAGCATTTACGTACCTAAATAAACCTGACGAGCATAACCCGTGGCCAACCATAATAATAATAGCCCCTATCACCCCTAATAGCGTGTTGCTTAGCACTCCTAATAGAACTAGACTTATATGAGCTACGGACGAGTATGCCACCAAGCATTTTAGGTCTACTTGCCGTACACAGGCCAGTCCGGCGTAGAAGCCCCCTGCCAAGTTTACCCTTAGTAGCAACACAAAAAGCACTCTTCTAAGCCTGACTTGTATTACTAATATAAACCGAAGTAGGCCATATCCTCCTAATTTTAGTACTACCCCGGCCAGCAGCATTGAACCTGCCACAGGGGCCTCTACATGGGCCTTAGGTAGCCACAAATGGAACGGGTATATTGGTAACTTAATTAGGAACCCTAAAATGTATAGCCATCACAGTCTTATTGCCCTTTTTTTTACTAATCTTCCCACAGATCTCATCCTTCTTCTTATCCCTCTAAGGTAAAGCTCTCTTACTCCCCATAGAAAAAAAAGGGACCCAAATACAGTATAAATCACTATATAGCCTCCTGCCTGTAGACGCTCTGGTTGATAGCCCCAGCCTACGATTAACAGTAACAAAGGCGCTAAAACACTCTAGAAAAAAAAAAAAAAAAAAAAAAAAAACCCAACCCAAAACCTTATCAATAAAAAAAAATTAATTTTTATAACAAATAAAAAAAAATAAAAATATAGGAAAACATAAGACAA
>Ga0114952_1001920_pt1 | contig 16703 bp, 13 predicted proteins | sample SidtaG_2_FD_87303 | JGI IMG/M metagenome (GOLD analysis project Ga0114952, IMG submission 87303) | Marine algal microbial communities from Sidmouth, United Kingdom - Sidmouth_Asex2 metaG | ecosystem: Host-associated > Algae > Red algae > Unclassified | place: Sidmouth, United Kingdom | collected...
AATGAGTTTGGATGAGGACAAAACAACGGTGGATTATATGTTGACTATCTTTGACAACGAACGATTTACATTTGAACAAAAGGCATCTAAAAACTATCCAGACAAAGTTATTATCCAACAAAGCGGCTTGGATGGTTATTCTGTTATCATTGTGAATAATTATAACTTTTTGAGTGCAGATCAACAACGTTATTTAGAAAATAGAAACCGAGTATCTAATGTTCAATCTATGCGTACAATGCATTATAAGGATTAGATATTGAGTGTGTTAAGATAATTTATTTTTAAGAGTTGTTGCCTTCTTGGAGAGGCAACAACTTTTTTGTTTTGCGGTAAATTCGTACTTATTATTATTAAAGCACTAGAGGCTTTTTTTGCTGTTTAAAATTATGTAACTTTGACACTTTATGTTTATTAATTTAAAGGTTAATTGACAGTTTTCAAATTGTCAAAGTACCAAATTGCAGATAGTCTTTTAAGTACCCAATTCATTAAATGACTCTAGAGAACAATAACGACTTATTACAACGTTTAAAAAACAATGATAAGAGCGCTTTGAAAGTGATTTTTCAAGAGCATTATTCTATCGTTTATCGTGCTATTTATCGAATTGTATCTGATTTAGGAATTACAGAAGATTTAGCACAAGATGTATTTATGCGGTTGTGGGAAAAACGCCACAAGATTGATATTCAAGGTGCTTTAGGTGCTTATATTCGAAGAATGGCTGTGAATGAAGCACTAGGATACCTTCGAAAAAATAAAAAATATAAGATAGAGGAAGTAGCCGATTATCATAGCCCGTTGACCATAAGTGGTGAAGATACTTATCTCAACAAGGAATTACAAGCAGAAGTAAACAAAGCAATTGAAACCTTACCTCCTCGATGCAAAGCTGTGTTTATGTTGAGTCGATTTGAAGAGCTTTCTTACAAGGAAATTAGTCAAAAATTAGACATCTCACCTAAAACTGTTGAAAATCAAATTTCAAAAGCACTAAAAACATTGCGAAAAGCACTGAAAAATTATCTAAGTAGTTTTTTAGTTTTTTGTATGCTGTATTTTTAGAACCCCTCTCTGTATAAAAACTTGTTTAGTGGTTTTTATAAGTTGTTTTATTTTTTTTGAAAAAAGTAAAATAAAAATAGGGGGGAGTGCTGAGAATTGCATCTTTAATAATAGAAAGCAAAAAAAAATATGGACTCTAACAACAAATATATTACTCTCCTTAGCAAAGTTTTGACTAAAGGCGCCTCTTTGCAAGAAAAGGAGCAGTTAGAGGAATGGGCAAATGAAGACAGCGCTCAAAAAGCTTTTGTAGAGGAAACAACAGAAGCTTGGAACTTATCCAAGAATTATGCTGAACAATTGTCTGTTGATACCAATAGTGCGTGGGAAAAATTTGAAGCAAAATTAGAAAATACCCCTGCTAAACCAACTTTGTTTAGAAGCTTAGCCTCTTATTGGAAAGCTGCTGTAATCATTGGTTTGGTTGCTACTAGTTTGATTTGGATTGCCTCAGAGAATATTACTGCTGTAAGCCCTGTTTTGGAAATTGTAGAAACAGGAGCAGAGGAACAAAAAGAGTTGACCTTGCCAGATGGATCTGTTGTTTTGCTGAATGAAAACTCTAGCTTGGCTTATGCAAAAGATTTTGCTGTGCGAGAGGTTCGTTTAAAAGGAGAAGCTTTTTTTGAGGTAACGAAACAAAATGGTCAATCATTTGAAATAAAAACTAATACGACAAAAACACGTGTTTTAGGAACTTCTTTTAATGTACGTGCCTATGATAAAAGCCCCGTAGAGGTTGCTGTTATTACAGGTAAAGTTGCCGTTGAAAGTATTGAAGAAGGAACTGAAAATACAGTTGTATTATTACCAAACGAAGGAGTTACTTACGATCCAATTGCTAGGAAAATGGAAAAGAGCCAACAAGCAACGAATAATTCGGTAGCTTGGAAGACACAAGAGTTGGTCTTTGATAATATGGCATTAGGAAAGGTCATAGAAACCTTGGAGCGATATTTTGAAGTTGAGATCGAAAGTGACCCTAAAATCTTAAATTGTCATTATACAGGAACCTTTAAGGAACCTAAGTTAGATGAGGTTTTTAATACCATTGCTTTTACATTTCCAACAGATTTGGAAGTTAAAAAAATAGATGAAAAATATATCCTTATTGGTCAAGGATGTGAATAAAATCTTACTGTTGCCGTTATTAAAATAGTATGATTTTTTGCCTCTTTAAGTTCGTTAAGAAAGTTCTAAATGAAGTATTCACATGATTAATAAGAAAAACATAATAACAGTAGTCTTACTGTTATCTTTTTTGGGATTGTATGCGCAGAAACCCTCTGATGCACAGAGGGTTAATGTGCATTTTGCTGATGTTTCTTTAAAAGATATTTTAGCTCAAATTAGTGCTGATTATCAAATACAGTTCTCTTATGGAAACGATCACCTAGCACTTCATCAAAAAATATCGTTTCATAGTGAAGGTAAGAATTTGGAAGCAACTTTAGAACAGTTGTTTGAGGACAATAATATTGTTTATAGAACAATAGGGTCTCAGTTGGTGCTCAAACCTGGTTCTAATAAAAACAGGAAAAGAAAAGCGCGACAAAAGCGAAAGAAAAGAAGAGATGCTATACGAGAAGAAAGAGATAAAGAAACGTTAGAAAGAGGAACCTTATTTGACTTTGATATTCATTCTGAGATTATTGGTAATACTGATTTATCTTTAGAAGAAGAAGAGCTGGAACGAGATCCAATTCCTACTGATCCGATTCAAGCTATTCATACAGAGGAAATTGGTGGTGTTTATTATAGAGATACGTTACAAAAAGAAACAACAAACCATGTAGCTCCTGGCAAATATAGAAGTATCAAGACTTCTCTAGGTCAATTTTCTGTACTGCCTTTTTTAGCTAGTAATGTGAAACGTCGAAATCGATTTAATGTCTTTTCGTTCAATTTGGTCTGGGGAATTAATGGTGGTGTTAATGGATTTGAATTTGGACTAGTTGGTAATAGCATTCAACGACACGTACATGGTTTACAAATTGGCGGCTTTTTTAATAATGCGGGAGGGCATTTGTATGGAGCACAGATTTCTGGAATCTTAAATATTGTAAAAGGAGATATCGTAGGGCTTCAAGCAGCAGGACTATGGAATCTTGGAGGAAATATTTACGGTTCTCAGGTTAGTGTTTTGGGTAATATAGCTAGAGATTTGTATGGAATGCAGTTTGGTGGGTTGAGTAATATTGCGACGGATGTTTATGGTTTTCAAGTTTCAGGTTTGTTTAATTTTGCGAACGGAAAACTATATGGCTCACAGATAACAGGTTTTGGAAACATTGCCTGGGGGGGGAAGAGTGCTGTTCAATTTGCTGGATTGTTTAATATTAGTGCTAAAGCACAATTTCAAATTGCTGGTTTTTTTAATTCCGCACAATCTATTGATGGAGCACAGTTGGGAGGACTCAATATGGCTAAGAATGTGAAAGGGGTGCAAATGGGTGTTGTAAATACCACTAAAGATTTAGAAGGCTTACAAGTTGGAGTGATTAATCATGCTAAAAAAGCAACTGGTTTGATGCTTGGGCTGATTAATGTAGTGGATAGTATTAAAGGGGCTCCAATTGGGCTAATTAATATTGTTAATAAAAATGGATACAACCGTATAGAAGTTTTTGGTACAGATGCTATGTATGTAAACTTAGGAGCTAAATTTGGCTTTGAAAAGTACTATCATATTGTGCAAATAGGATGGAGAGTTGGCGCAGATAATGTTTTTACTTGGGCTGCTGGTATAGGAGTTGGTACCAAGCTCAAGCTAAATAAAGCGCTGCATTTTAACTTTGAATTACTTAGTTCTCATGTGAACGAGAACGATTTATGGACAAAAGAACTCAATTTACTCAATCAGTTTAAAACAACTTTAGATATTCGAGTCCGAGACAGAGTTAGCTTTTTTGTAGGACCTGTTTTTAATGCTTTGCTATCTGGTTTGTATGATGAAAATACGCAGCTACATGGTTCTGATATAATGCCATACACTTTGTTTGACCAAACGAACCAAAAAGGAACCAACCTTAAATTATGGATCGGCTTTACTGCTGGATTAAGATTTTAATGTTCCCCTCAAAGTAGGTAAGCTACTATTCCATATACTTAAAATACTATTAGTAAAAAGTAAATTCATAGAATTTGCTAATGGAAGAAGTATGCCCTATACACTCCTGTTGATGCTAGAAGCATTGACAAGTCATAGTTCGGTACTATGTTAGTTTTTTACCAAACTAAGGTTAGGAGGAGATAAGGGAATTATGAAATTATAAAACAGAAGACAAATGGAAGGTATAATGAAAATGAGTTTGTGCGGAATCATCTTGTTGATGTGGTCTGTGAAGGTGATGGGACAAGATGTCAACTTTACAATCCAAGTAACAGGCTTTCAACAAAATTCAGGACAAATTAGAATTGCAGTATATAATAAAGAAAATGGATTTTTAACACCTGAGCGAGTGTATAAAAAAATTGTTTTGGATGTAAATCAAAGTATTTTAAGACATACCGTTCGGTTGCCACAAGGAGATTATGCAATCGCTTTGTATCACGATAATAATTCTAATGGTATTTGTGATAAGAATTTTTTAGGAATTCCAACAGAACGTTATGGCTTTTCTAATAACATTCGACCAATTCTAAGTGCACCTTCTTTTAAAAGTACGATGGTTGAAGTAAAAAAAGATTTAGAAATAAAAATTGCCTTACTAAAATAAAAAAGGGTAAGCAAGAGCATTGATTAGCTCTATTAAAACGAGTACTTCGTGAAATTTTAATTTTTTATTAAAAAGTATAAAAAAATCTTGCATTGGTTGGATTAGCAGTATTTTATCGCATTAATTTATAGAGCGTGTCTATCTGATAATCAATTTAATATGATTTACTGCATGACCCTTTGAGGGCTGTACGAAGTATAGTAAAATATAATTGTATGAAATTGTTATGGATTGCTTTCTGTCTAATGATAACGCCTTTTGGTTATGGTCAAGATGTAAGAGAGTTTTTTACCTCTTTGGAGGCTGAAGTAGAATTTATTGGCTTAGACTTTTCGCAAGCAAAAATGGTTGGAGTAGCAACTGAAAATGTTTCTGATAAAATTAAAGCTTGGAATGATTTGTTGATAAAAGAACATCGGAAATATGATGTAAAGCGGGCGTTCATGAAACGAAGCGTTAATTACAATTTTAAAGTAGTTAATCACCTAAACAGGAAAATAAAATCTGTAGACTTGTTGACCAATGTATCGCCTCAGTCTTTTTCTATTCAAAAACTACAACATATTGTTAATCGTTATAATACTAAAGCGATGAAAGGCGAGTATGGGCTTTCATTTATTGTGCATAGTTTTAATCAGTTTAGAGAACGAGCTTATGTATACGTTGTTATTTTTGATGTTACTTCAAAAAAAATCTTATTCTCTGCACAAATGTCAGGAGATGCAGGTGGTTTTGGATTTAGAAATTATTGGGCAAGGACGATTTATAATATTTTAGAAGATATTAGAGATTATAAATTTAGAAAATGGAAAGGAGAAATTAAAAAATAGGCTTTAATAAATAATTGAACACAGAATAGTCAAAAAAAATGATTTAAAGCTTTGTTTTATCTAAAAAAAACGAATGTATATTGCTATGTTCTAATATAGGTTGAGTAGAAAAAAATGAAAGATTGTACCCTAAAAATAACTAACTTTAAAATAGCTATAAATGCATTTAAGTCTATTAAAAGCTCTTTTTTTTCGACGAATGACTTTACCTGTACTTAGGAGAAGTATTAAGGAAATGTTATAGAATTATTAAAGTCCAAAAAAAAGCATTCAAAGCGATTAGTTTTTGAACTAAAAACCAATTTTAATTGTAAATTTATGAAACATCACCACCAAAAATCTCAAAGAAACCTCCCGACACTGGGTCGGTTTCGGAAGGTAATAAAAATGTACCCTATACATTAAATTAGTACCCTAAGAACCTAACCTTGAGTTTTAATAAAAACAGTTTGCACACTTGTCAGGAGCTATATAGAGTTGCTACTTTTCTAAGTAGCAGCTTTTTTTTATGCTTCTGCGAACAATTTGTGGCTTAATAACATTTTATAATAATAATGTAGTAGATTTGCAGCCTTAAATGAGTTCTTAATGAAGACCAAAAGTTGCAAAGAACAGTAACTTTTTTTAATGGACTATTATTTTAGAATAGTTAAGCATATAAATACAATAATGGCAATAGTAAGATTTAAATTTGAAAATAAAGATATCCCAACACAAGAGGTAAAAGCAATGGTTGGGGACAATATATTGGATTTGGCAGAAGACAATGGCATGCACATTAACAGTAATTGTGGAATGGTTTGCGCTTGTAGTACTTGTCATGTCTATATTGAAAAAGGAGAAGAAGTTTTGACTGAAATCTCTGATAAAGAAGAAGATTTTATTGATCGTGCATTGGACCCTCGTATTGAATCTCGTTTGTCCTGTCAGTGCAATTTAGTAGTAGATGACAAAGATATGGTCATCGAAGTATTGGTTCCAGATCAATCTAGAATTATTGGACACGAGCATTAGATAAAAACACTTTGTAAGCATAATTGGTTTTTCTAAGGTAAAATACAAAAACGAATTATGAGATAATACACCATTAAAAAAAAGAAAAATGAGTTTTGAATTAAACTTACCCATCAACTGGTCTGATCATGAAGACATTGCTATGGGCTTGTATGAGAAATTTGGAGACGAGTTCACAGAGTCTAAAATTTATCGCATTCGTTTTACAGATTTACTAGAGTGGATTTTGTCTTTGCCTAATTTTGAAGGTAAAAAAGAAGGCTCTAACGAAAATCACTTGGAGCAAATTCAAGCAAAGTGGGTGTATGAATGGCGTGATAATCAATAAGCTCAAAAGTTTGTTGCTAAATTTCGTTATAATGAATTATCGACTGCTCGATTTGGAAATCTGACGCCCTGTCATTTTCAAATCGAGCAGTAGTTTGTAACCTTCAATTTTAAAGAGCTATGTCCTTTTTAGATAAACTGCATGACATTGACACGATTATTCTAGATGTAGATGGTGTTTTAACAGATAGTTCTGTTTATGTTTTGGAAGATGGTGTGTTGATGCGCAAAATGAATGTCCGAGATGGCTATGCTATCAAATACGCAATTAGCAAAGGTTACCGTGTAATTATTATCACCGGTGGGAAATCAGCAGGGGTGATCAAGCGTTTGGAAAACCTAGGGGTTCAAGAGATTTATAGTGGAATGCAAAATAAGCTAGAAGCTATGGATGAATTAATTGAAATTTATGGTCTAGATTTGTCTTCTTCTGTTTATATGGGGGATGATTTGCCAGACTATGAAGCGCTTCGTTTAGTTGCTTTACCTACTTGTCCTGCCAATGCTGCGCCCGAAATCCGTGAAATCTGCCAATATATTTCTCCTTTTAAAGGAGGTGAGGGTTGTGTCCGAGATATGATTGAGAAAATCTTGAAAGTTCAAGGGAAATGGTATGAAACAGATGTGGTCAACTTGACCAAGGATAAGCCTCGTGAGTTTTAGAATTATAATTAACAAATCTCCAAAGACGCTCAAATTTTACCCTTTTAACAGCAAACTACCTAGTAAGCATGGAGTAATAGAGGTTTTGCCTCTTTAGCTTAAGCTTTGATATGTTTTGTCATTATAATCAAAGTGGTTATAATATCAACCTTCTATTGTTTATCTTCTTTCAAAAAATCCAAAAAGATAGCTATTTAGTTCCATTAAAAACCATTAGAGCTTTGCCTTATCTAACTTTTATGGCAATGAAGCCAATGCTCATGTTTTTTAATTGATTTCCTATCAAATTTCTATCAATAGTAATAGCGTAAATACTTTTTTATCAAAATTGGAAATCTCTTTTTTTTTTTAAGCGTTCAGTAATTTCTAAAAATGAATAAGCACTTCAATTTAACAAAACCTTTTAGGAGGCATCTTTGTTCTTAGGAATAGGGATTGTATTCAACTTTATTAAGAAGAATTATACTAAAAAACAGAAACAATTCCTGCTTAATTAACTCAAATTATCATGCTCGAAACATTAGGAACTATATTGTTTTATTTACTAATTCTCATTGTTGTTTTAATTGTATTATTGATGGCGTTTATAAAGATTGCAAAAGTATTTGGAGGAAAACCTTCAAAACAACAAAAGAAGAAATACAGCCAATACCCCAATCATAAAGAGGGAAAGTTTACGAATTTGATGCCACAGTTTACAGTTACACAAGCACCAGATTTTATAGACGACTCATTGCATCCAAAATCTACTCGACGTCCAGATTTTGATATTCCTTATGTAAAAATAGACCCCAAGTCTTTAGCAGAAAAAACAACACACACACGAATAACTTGGTTTGGGCATTCCACAATGTTGTTGGAAATGGATGGGAAAAATATTTTAATAGATCCTATGTTTGGAGATGTTCCTTCACCCGTTTCTTTTATTGGCCAAAAGCGGTATAGCAAAGGATTGCCATTGAGTATAGAGGAGTTGCCACCTATTGATGCGGTGTTGTTAACGCACGATCATTATGATCATTTAGATTATCAATCTATTCTGAAAATTAAAGATAAGGTTAAGAAATTTTATGTGCCTTTAGGTTTAAATTTTCACTTGCTTAGATGGGATGTACCTGAAGCTAAAATTGAAGAATTAAATTGGTATGAAACCGCCACTTTAGAGGGGATTAACTTTACATTGACTCCATCACATCATTATTCAGGACGTAGTCTTAACGATCGTTTTGAATCTTTGTGGGGCGGTTGGGTTATAAAAGGTGCTTTAGATAATATTTATGTAAGCGGAGATGGGGGATATGGACCACATTTTAAGCAAGTTGGATTGGAGTATGGACCTTTTGATTTTGCAATGGTAGAATGTGGGCAGTACAGCCGTTATTGGCGTCAAAATCATCTTTTTCCAGAACAATCTGTACGTGCGGCAGCAGACGTTGGGGCAAAACTGATTATGCCAATCCACTGGGGAGCTTTTACTTTGGCTATGCACAGTTGGGATGCTCCTGTAAAACGTTTCTTAACGAAGGCAAAGGAGTTTGGAATTCCAGTAACAACACCTAAGATTGGAGAACAAATTGTATTAGGAAAAGAACCTAGCGAACAACCGACAAGTGCTTGGTGGGAGAATAAATAATGTTTAATAAAAAAAAGAAAGAGTTCAATTCCGTTTAAAGCAATTGAACTCTTTCTTTTTTTTATTAAAATATCCTGTCTTAAAATAGCGATACAAAACTAAGATTAACTCCAAAAGATCGAAGCACAAGGTTAATTGTATGGATAACTTAGAAATTGTTTAATCTTGTACAATGCTCCGTTGAGAACCCGAAGGTCTCAGATGCTAACGGACGTAAGTGCTCAGCGAAACTAAATCGTATTTGTTTGATTATCAGTAGATAAATATGAGTTTTGGCTTTGTTATAGAGTCTTGTAGGTTTTTATAAAAATGAAACCACGGAGTAGCAGCGTAGCTAATAAGTTCTTTATAAAATTTAGGCATTGATTAGCTACGCTGCTACTTCGTGGTTTTAATTAGTACAAAACAAAGATAAAAGGAAAAAAGCACTTTTTTTTGGCGTTCTTTGCTTGACCAACCCGAAGGCTCAGGAAGTAAAGAACCAAAGTCAAGGGCTTAGACTACGGTCGGAAGGCTTTAACTGCTCGAATACTGTGTTTAGCGAATGCTACGCTCGCTAAACACGGACGTATTCTTCGCAGAAGCCTTTACCAACCTCCATCATGCCCAAATTTGTGCCTCCTTTTACAATAAAATTACACCAACAAAACTCTATAACAAAGCCAAAGCATCTTGCATTAGTTTGATTATCAGCTTTTTAGTGCTTTGGTTAATAGAAATGCATCATGCTGATAATCAAACTAATACGATTTTTTAACGGAGTATTGTTAGAGTAGAATATTAGCTCATTTTTAAACAACTTTTTATTGTAATCTATTTAATTGAGCCAATAACCAAGGTTTTTCTGTCAATGGATTCGTTTGTTCAATTTCTTCTCGAAGCGCTGTTATCTTCACTGTATCATTAAGAGGTACTGCTAGTAGTTTTTCAGTTAACACAATTATATTTTTATAAATTTCTCTGTGAAAAGCAAAGACTGTTTTTCGCTGCAAAAGTCGTCTAAAACTAACCAATAAAGCCATTAAGGCATTGATGTCGTTCCGTTCATAGTATATTTTTAAGAGCATTGTTTTGGTATCTAAACTTAAAAATAAATGATCAAATTCTACTTGCCCCAATAATTCAAGTGTTGAATTAAAATCTCCTTGGGCAAAATGAAGTTTTGCCTTGGCATACATAGAATAAGGTTTTTGGTACGTCTTCTCCAAGAATGGAGTGTGTTCTTCAATAAACTGTACTGTCCATTTATACTCTTTTAATCGGATAGATGCAGAAACTATATTCTTATAAGTAAAACGGCTCAACAACTTGTTTTCAATTAGAATAGTATGTTCTAAACCATATTGATACAATTCAAAAACAGAGCGAACGTATTTTTCTGCTCCACCATTAAGCTGTCGAACACAATAATTAATCGCCATCAAATAAATGCTTTTTATCTCTTTAGGAGGCAGAATGGAAGGATACTGAATCAATAATTCTTGCAGTGTTCTAAAGTGATATTCTTCCTTCGGAAACTTTAAGCACATATAACTATGAAAGTAAAATTGAACGGCAGGAATAGCTGCAAATTGCCCTTTTTTAATGTTCTCTAGGATTGAATCTAATAAGTGAATATTGTAAGAAGAATCATAAAGGCGTTGGTGCATCAGTGCCTCACAGGCATAACTGAGTGTTTCTAAAATAAAAGCAATATAGTGATTGTCAAATATAGGCTGCAAATTTGTTTCCTCAATTCGATTAGCAATATTTTGCTGTTCAAAAATAATTTTCTCTAGCTCAAATTGATTGTAAAAATAGTTGCTATTTAAGATGTTTTGATGGTCTTGTTTTTTTTGTAATTTTTGAATTGTTTGTTGTGTGTATTTGTCTAGTTTTCTTGTAGTATAGAATTTTAATAACATTTTCTTCCTAAAAAATTGAACTTCATTTTGCATTGAAAATTCGATAAAATCTTCAATGCTTTGGACGCAATAATTCATTAAATGTTTTAAAGTAGGGTCATGATACGTTTTTTGGGGATAAAGTTGTTGGTATAAACGATGACGATCTGTTGTTCTTTTGGTTAATAATCTTTTGGATAGTAGTATTTTAAGTAAATTGATGCTTTTTTTGTGTTGAATATGCAAAGGAGATGAAATCCATTTTTTTAGAGCCTCTTTTTCTTGAGGTTTAAGAGCTTTTAAAAGCTCTATTAATTTACTTTTGTACATAGTTTAACTAAGAAAAATGAGCTTTGAGTTATCGATAAGTATACTTTTTTGTCGTTGGGATATTGATGCTTTTAGTATATGTTTGTATTATTACTTAATGAAGCAATTTGAAATAAAATTATTTTAACTTAAAGAACGATACCCCTTTTATGAAAAAGATAATCATAATTATCTTATATACCTTGTTTTTTGCTCAAAATACTTCTGCGCAGTTTACTTCTATTCCTGATACTGTTTTTGAAAATAGACTAATTCAATTGGGGATTGACTCAGATGGTTTGGTAAATGGGCTAATGTTGACTTCCGATGCGGTTGGAATAACGAACTTGGAACTGAATAGTACTTATGTTACTGGAACATTACAGAACATAATAGGGATTGAAGCCTTTGTAGATTTAATAAGTCTTAATTGTAATGGGCATAATTTGGTTAATTTAGATTTTTCTGCTAACACCTTATTAGACACACTTCGTTGTAGCCAAAATAACTTGACCAGTATTGATGTAAGTACTTGTACAGGTTTAAGAGAATTTGAGTGTTATGCTAACAATTTAAGTCAGTTGGATGTTTCTAATTGCACTTTACTGGGAATGCTTAATTGTAATAGCAATTTTTTGAGCACGATAAATGTTTCCAATTCTCCTAATATCAGAGGTCTGAACTGTTCAAATAATAATCTAAAAGATGTAAATGTTTCAGGTTGCACTATTATGGAAGGGCTTGCCTTTCGCAACAATAACTTAGGGTATTTGGATTTGACGACTAACTCTATGTTAGGTTTTGTGGAAGGTCAAGGAAACTTGAGCTATTTAAGAGTTTGTGTTTTAGATACAATAGCAGCAAATGGAAATATAAACTGGAATATAGATCCAGTAGCAGAGTATACCCAAAATTGTTTCCCTAGAGTAGTTGTAGGAAGAGTGATCGTAGATAATAACCTAAATTGCCTCATCGACTCAACGGAAAAAGGTCTATCAGGGCAGTTTGTGAAATTTGTACGTTTGTCAGATGGAACGGTAAGCTATTTTACAACTTTAGATACATTTGGGAATTATAATGCTTATTTGGATACAGGAACTTATGTCGTTGAGGTTGTACCGAATAGCGTTTATTGGAATGGATGTCCTAGTAGTCAAACAATAACAATTGTAGCTGGAGGGGGAGTTCAAACCGTAGACTGGCTGTTGCAACCCTTAGTTTTTTGTCCAATTTTAGAAGTAGACCTTTCTGCACCATTCTTAAGAAGGACTGGAGGAGGAAGTAATTATACCGTTAATTATTGCAACCAAGGGACTGTTGATGCTACGAATGCAATCATAGATGTTACTATAGATGCTCAACTAACGGTTGTTAGTACAAGCATACCAATTGCTAGTCAAGTAGGAACAACGTATACGTTTAACTTGGGGACAATACCTGTAGCAACTTGTGGCAGTTTTATAATTAATGTACTGGTTGATTCTACAGCAAGAATAGGACGAACACATTGTTCAGAAGTACATATTTATCCAGATACAATTTGTGTTCCTTTGTGGGCTGGTCCTATTATAGATGGCGAGGTAGATTGTCAAAATGATACGGTATTTTTTAGATTAGAAAACAAGGGAGCTGCAATGGCACTTCCTGTAAATTATACCATTATTGAGGATAATATTGTCATGCTGACAGACCCCATTATTTTGGGAGCAGGACAAACAGCAGTCGTTGCGCAAGCAGCTTCACCAGGAAGAACGTACCGAATTAATGTTCCTCAATCTGCAGGATATCCGCCTTTTTTAGGAAATAAGGTGTTCTCTAAAGCAATAGAAGGATGTGTGCCTGTGAATGGCAGTTTTAATACAGGGTTTATTACTCAATTTTCAAATGGATATAGCACTCCTTTTAAGGCCATAGATTGCCAACAAAATGTAGCTGCTTATGATCCTAACGATAAATCAGCACAACCAGAAGGGTACGATTTGCCACATTATATTGATTTGAATGTTCCGATTGATTATAAAGTTCGTTTCCAAAATACTGGAACAGATACAGCTTTTAATGTTGTTATATTAGACACCTTATCTACTTATTTAGACATTCCTAGTTTACAAATGGGAGCAAGTAGTCATCTTTATAATTGGAATATAATAGATGGAAATGTTTTAGAAGTTAGATTTCCAGATATTATGTTGGTAGATAGTAATGCAAATGAGCCACTGTCACATGGGTTTTTTCGCTATCGAATAGATCAATTGCCAAATAACCCTATTGATTCAGTCATAGAAAACCAGGCAGCTATTTATTTTGATTATAATCCGCCCATATTTACCAATACTACTTTCCACACGATTGGAATACCTGATAGTTTTATCGTGCTTTCAAGCCAGTTTTTTTATGAAAAAGAGCTTGAGGTACAGGTATTCCCAAATCCATTTAGAGATATGACAACTTTAAAAGTATTGGGCAAAGACTATCCTCAATTAGAGGTGTTGATATTTGATTTGTCAGGTAGATTAATGCGCCAAAAAAGTAGCAGGACTAACAATGAAGTACAATTTTATCGACGTGATTTGCCTGCTGGGATTTATTTTTATCGACTTCAGAGCGAAGGTCAGTGGCTAAATTCTGGCAAAATAATCATTCAATAAAACAAGCATTAACATAAATAATCACTATACATTATCACACAAAAACGTATAAATAAAATGAAGTGGTTAAAAATGAACTAATATTCTAAATGAGTATTTCGTTTCAGCACAACCCTGTTTTTTAACAACTTCAGTAGGTAAAGGTTCTTTTTAATTATTTTCCCCCCAAAAATCAATTGCTAAGAATATTTAATTTATACATCTAAAAATAATTTATCCATGAATAGAGCAACCCAAATTGCATTAGCTCATTGGGCTAATTTATATTCCCAAAATGAGTTTTTGTCAAACAGTTTAGAAAATAAAGAGCGGATAGGTACAATACAAAAAATGGATGCTCCTAAAGAGATCGTGATTGCATTAAAATACGATAATAAAACAATTAAGATGCTACCTCCAGTAGACTCTAATGTTTTAGCACGTTTAATTCAAGATGGGTTGAGGGATTATCAAAAGAGCGAAAATGGCGTTACGCCAACAAAAACAGCTACAAAAATTGTAATTAATACATTAGACAACGTTTATGTGATTAGTATTGCAGATATAGTCTATTGTGAGTCTGATAAAGGGTATACGACTTTTTATTTAGCCAATCAAGAAAAAATAATTGCTTCTAAAATTTTAAGTAAATACGAAGCTATTTTGCCTAGTACTCAATTCATGCGTATTCATCAATCTTTTTTGGTAAACCTAGAGCACATCATACGTTATGAGAAAAAGGAAAAGAATTGCTTAATTACAACGAATAACTATGAAGTACCAGTCTCGCATCGCCTAAAGCCTAAGTTAATTGCCTACTTTGAAGCATTAGGTTAAAGGTGTTTTGTAGGTACAAGATTATAATTTGTTTAATTGTGCCAATAGCCAAGGTTTTTCCGTTAGTGGATTTGTTTGTATAATATCTTGCCGAAGCTCTTCTATTTTTGCTTTGTTTTGTAAAGGAAGATTAAATAATTTTGTTGTCAACTTAATCATATTTTTATGAATCTTCCGTTGATAAGCTAAAATTGATTTTCGTTGTAAAAATCGATTGAAACTGGTTAATAAAGAATCTAAAGCCTCAAAGTGTCCTCTTTCGTAATAGATTTTAATAAGCATTGTTTTGGCATCCATGCTCAAAAATAAATTATCAAATTCCACTTGTGTTAACAACTCTAGTGTATGGTCAAAATTTCCTTGAGCAAAATGTAGTTTTGCCTTAGCATACAACGCATATGGTTTTTGATAAGTGCTTTCTAAAAGTGGGGTGTGGATCTCAATAAATTGTATCACCCACTTGTATTCCTTTAATCGAATAGCGGCAGCAACTATGTTTTTATAAGTAAAACGGCTTAGAATATTGTTTTCAATCAAAATTTGATGTTCTAAACCATACTGGTACAAGTCAAATACAGCTTGGACATACTTTTCTGCGCCATTGTTCAATTGTCGAACACAGTAGTTAATGGCGATTAAATACAAACTCTTAATCTCTTTGGTAGTTAATACATCATAATGTTGAAACATCAAAGCTTGTAGCCATTCAAAATGAACCTCGTCTTTAGAGTTTTTTAGGGCCATAAAACTATGGTAATACATTTGAACAGAAGGTATACTGTCGTATTTTCCTGTTTCAATATCTACTAAAATAGGTTCCAATAGAGGAATACTATACGTCGAATTGTATAAGCGTTGATGGGTCATAGCCTCGCAAGCATAGTGAAGTGTATTTAGGATAAATGCAACATAATGATTATTGAAGATGGGTTGTAAATTGGTCGTGTTACTATCGGTCGTTGTATTTTGATAATCAAAAACTAATTCTTCCAATTCGTATTGTTGTTGGAAATGTTGACTATTGCTCAACGTGTCTGCTGCTTGTTTAGTTCGAGTTTTTTTTAAGTATTGTTGTGTATACTTATTTAAGTTATGCTCTTGAAAAAAAGAAATTAGTGCTTTTTGTTTAGAAAAAGCATTTTTTTTCTGCGTTGAAAAATGAATAAAATCCTCTAATAGTTGTATGCATAGATTCATTAACTTTTTCCACTTTTTATCTTCATATATTCCCTTTCCATAAACATAGACATAGGCTGCTTTTGTAGCAGTCGTTTTAGGTGTTAAATTCCGTTTAGAAAGTAAAAAAGAAATTAATTTTAGGCGATCTTCACGCTGATTATGGGCAGGAGAGTATAACCACTTTTTTAGTAATTCTCTTTCTTCAGAGGTAAGTACATCTATGATATGAATTAATTTACTATTATACATAGAATGAAGATAATTGTTTTTACTTGAAAAATGAATAAGTTGTCTTTTTTGTTGTTGGAAAACCCTAAATGCTATTCTATCTTTATAGTATTAATTAATAATAAAAAGACCTCTTATGATGAAATTACTTCTTTTGATTCTTGTCTATATTGGAGGAGTCTATGTAATACAGGCTCAAACAACAGCTATTCCTGATACTGCATTCGAACAGAAATTAATTCAACTAGGGATAGATTCTGATGGTTTAGTCAATGCTCAAATACTAAATAGTGATGCAATTGGAGTAACAAGTTTAGATCTTTCCAATTCTAATATATCTGATTTGATGGGAATTGAGTCTTTTACGAATCTAGATACTCTTAATT
>Ga0114952_1001929_pt1 | contig 16654 bp, 13 predicted proteins | sample SidtaG_2_FD_87303 | JGI IMG/M metagenome (GOLD analysis project Ga0114952, IMG submission 87303) | Marine algal microbial communities from Sidmouth, United Kingdom - Sidmouth_Asex2 metaG | ecosystem: Host-associated > Algae > Red algae > Unclassified | place: Sidmouth, United Kingdom | collected...
AATCCAGATTCGGCGTATCAGACGCAGGCGTTGTTGCAGTTGAAAAATGAATATTGTACGCCGCAGCGGTGTTTGGAATGTGGGATTGGAGGGGCGATTTTGAAGTGATTAAAATTGACGAATTCTAATTTTTACAGAGTCTCCTTTATTTTCGGCAACAATGATAAAAGGAGAGGTTACCGAAAAATCGTTCATAAATAAAGACTTTAGTGTAGAAATGGTAAACGTTGGGTCGAAATGCCCAGGACGAAGATAAATAATACCTTTGAAATCAATTTGCTGTGTAAAAACAATAGTTCCAAAATCACTATCATGAGTCAGAATAATTCTATTTTCATTATTTGCTAAATCTAATAAGAATTTATCAGAACTGCCATTCAGGTTTTCCTCTTTTACATCTTTAACTGCATATCCTTCTGTTCGCAAAAATGCCACAATGGAGGGATGAATATTTTCATCTGCGAGATAGGAAAGGTTTTCAAATTCATGCTGCAGATAATTTAGTCTCAATAATGATTTCATTTTTCATAAATCTTGCAGCATATTGCAAAGCTTGACGCACGCCCTTTTCATCTAAATGCGGATACGCCTGTAAAATATCTCCGACACTTGCGCCCGAAGCCATCCATTCCAAAATCATATCTACACTTATCCGAGTTCCTTTGATGCAAGGTTTTCCATTCAAAATTTTTGCATCCGCGATTATTCTATCCAACATAGTAATTTAATGTTTAATTTTTTTCAAAGATAAACCTAAAAATTCAAAGTAGCAACTATCGTCGAAAAATCATCAACCACCCATTAATCCCCATCCAAAAAACCATCAACCCAAAGGATATATCTCCAAACCTCGTAAATCCCCGCATCATCGTATGCAAGTTCATATCAAAAACCTGATACACCAAAAAGTCACTAATAATATAACCGCTATTTATCCAGAAAAGAACAAGTAAGACCTTTAACATCCGCTTCAAAAAAAGAATTTCCTTTTTTGTTTTTCCTTCTGCATTATTTCTTAAATGCGCCTCTTTATAACGGACATATCGGTAAGAGGAATACAGGTAGGCATAGAACGTTCCAATGTATAAAACCATTTCCATTGCGCCGTAAAATGGTGAAAAAAAGTTGCGTCCTAAGCTCTCGCGGTATGCTATTGAACTATAAAAAAGGATAAGAAAATAAATGAGTTGTCCGAATGGAAGAATGGCGTGTTTCAGGTCTGAACATACCAATTTATACTTGGGGTAAAGCCGAATTTTGATAGCAAAAAACAAAAAAGGACCAAACCAAAGCGTATAATAAATGGGCAAAAATAGCCACTTGGGTTGTTCTATATAAACATCCAATAAAATGCAAAAATGATGCAAGCAAGTCACGCCCATCAATATCAACAAAAAGCCAAAAAATAAATTTGAAAGGGTTCGTTTTCCCCAAAGAAATAGAAAAATTAACCCAGCCGTCACCGCCAAAGTCATGCTTATAGAAAGCAGGATGAACGAAAATTTTCCAGCGATGCCGAGTGTTTCAAACATAATTTGGCAGATTTCAGTGGTCAGAATGGGTGGTAAAGGTTGCACAAAATTACGCGAAAAATCTCATATAAAGTTAGGTGTCTGGGGACAGGAGTCAGGAGTCAGGAGAAAACAGTAAAAAAACGACAGCTGTTTCATTAAAATTAGGACGAATCTTTTTTATACCTTATATCCCTCTGACTCCTCGCCCCTGAGACCTGACTCCTTATTAATTTAATATTGCTCGTAAATTTCCGCTAAAATTCGCTGCATTTCTTCTTTCAATGGCTTTGAATTTCCCTTATAATTGTTGTGCATAAAACTAAAAATCAGCATTTTTCCCGTTTTTGTTTTTAGATAGCCACTCAAGCAATGTTTGCCAGTCAGTGTCCCCGTTTTTGCAAAGACATAAGGTTCACTTTTACCACCATACCAGTTCTCTAATGTCCCTGATTCACCGCCAATAGGAAAGAGACTTAATAGCTTCTCTTCGGGCAATTGCTGCTGCATTTTTTCCAGCAATCGAGCAATTGTACGCGGTGTAAACATATTGTACCGTGACAATCCTGACCCGTCGCGCCACAGTAATTCATCGGGCAAATCTTGAAAAATACTATCTTTAGCGTAAGCAATTATTTTTTTGGAATTGAGTACACCGAGTTGTTTATCGGCGCACATTAGGAGAAGTTGTTCGGCGAGGAAGTTGTCGCTTTCAATCATCATTTTTTGGTAAACGGGGAAGATGTCGTTTCCTCTGACTATTTTAGTTCTTTTGATGTCAAACTTTTCATGCTCTAATAATTTGACCTCTTTACCAATTTCTTTGCTCAATATCTTGATTAACAAAGAATCTGAATAAATAAAAGGAATCTCTTTTCTAAAATAATCTCCAGCGTATATATCCTTATTCAAAGAAAATTTATTTTGCCGTTCCTCTCGAATAATTATCGGTCTTCCATTTGGTATTTCTTGGTCTAAAGTAAAGTTAGATTCAAAAAAATCTGGATAAATTTTCACGCCTTCATCTATGGTATCTCGTTCTAAAGTTATCACATTTCCATAAATCGGTATTGGCGATTTTTCAGGTTGAAAATAATACGGATAATCGTCCCAAGCCCAACCAGGACCGAAGTGTTTGTCTTCAAAATTGTCAGATGAAAAGAACAATTGCTTATTCGCTTTCCCCAAAAAATCAATGACAGGATTTTCAACTTCTAAAGTAGGGTGTAATAATGTCGGATTGCCCGTCCCCCAAAAAAACAAGGAATCTTCACTTTCTTCATACCGCAAAACCGCTGGTCTTTCTTCCAAAATTTGCAAACAAGCATACAACGTAAAAATCTTCGTATTCGACGCAGGCGTAAAGTATTTATCTGATTGATATTCATAAATAAACTTGCCATTTTCGGGGTCAAGCAAGGCAAATCCAGTAAATGATTGGCTAAAAATGGGCGACTTTTCAATTTGTAACGGCAGCGATTTTTGCAACTTTCGAGTAGGCGAACAACTGAAAACGGTCATTAAAAATAAACAACCTAATATTTTAAAAGCATTCATAAGATTCCTTTTTCACAAAGAAAACAAAATCTACCAACTCCATTTAAGTTTACAAAAAAAAAGTGGCGACTTCATTGCTAAAGCCACCATTCGTGGGTTGAGTTTTAAACTTTGGTTTTTGCAAAGACACTCGTTGTGATACCTATCCAAATAAATAGGGTCACTTACTTATTAGATACCTTAGATTTTTAATAAAAAATACGTAAAAAAAATGCCTTGCGATTTTACTCACAAGGCACTTTTTTGAAAAATTCGTATTGAAAAATAAATTTAATCATCTTTCATTCCTTCAATAACGGCTGACAGTCCGCGGTCAACCAAGGCATCTTTCTTAGGACGCAATACTGACATTGGCGCAGTCTTTACCGTTGCTTTTCCCTTGAAATGGACAATCAAAGCAAGCTGTTCCGCCTGTTCAGGAGAATGGTCAAGAATTTCTGTCAAACACTGAATCACCCAATCAAATGTATTGTGGTCATCGTTATAGACTATTAGTTGAGAAGCTGTTCCCGAACCAATATCCGTTTCGGTTTCGTCTAAAACTACGGTGTCAAAATCTTCGTCAAAATGATTAAAAAGCATATTTTTCTTGTTGGTTTTTAGCTTTTATAAGACAGTGGACTTTAGTCCACAATGTGTAAATGTGGACTAAAGTCCACTGTCCTATAAAAGCCAAAAACTAATTTTATAATGAATTCAAAGTTTCTTTTATTGCCTCAAAATTTGGCAAATTACCCGCATCGTCCAACACCTCGGCGTAGCGAATCGTTCCTTCTTTGTCAATCACAAACGCCGACCGCTTAGAAACGCCTTTCATGCCCAAAACGAAATCTTCGTATAAGCAGTCGTAAGCACGCGATACTTCTTTATTAAAGTCAGCTAACAACGGAAAGTTCAAATTTTGTTCCGCTTTAAATTTTTCTAAAGTAAAAAGGGAATCAACCGAGACTGCTAAAATCTGCGCATTGGTATCATTGTAAGACGCAATATCATCTCGCATCGTACACAATTCTGTCGTACAAACTCCTGTAAATGCCAATGGGAAAAACAACAAAACGACATTTTCGCCTCTGAAACTTTCCAAAGATACTTCTTGTTTGTCGCTGTTAAATAGTGTGAAATTTGGAGCTTTGTCTCCTGCTTTTAAAGCCATGTTCTTTTTTTTATTTAAAAATAATTACATAAAATTGTCTGCAAAGATATACAATCGAATACGTTTTTTGTTCTTTTGCAGGGTAAATTTTTGAGGGGTCAGGAGTCAGGAGTCAGGGGTCAGAAAGCAGAGTACAATCTCTGACGCCTGACCCCTGACTCCTGACTCCTCAAAAAAAAATTATGAATCCAACTCGTCGGGCGTATTTTGAATTGCACATTGCCGTTTTCCTTTTTGGTTTTACAGCTATTTTAGGGAAAATTATTTCTGTTCCAGAAACCGTGCTGGTTTGGTGGCGCGTTTTTTTTACGGTGATTAGCCTACTATTTTTAATAGATGTAGTTAAGTTATATCGAGAATTACCTAAAAAAACATTTTTCCAATTTCTGGCAATCGGTATTTTGGTTGCCATTCATTGGGTCACTTTTTTCGGCGCAGCCAAATATGCCAACGTTTCAATTTGTCTGGTTTGCATGGCAACTGCTTCGTTTTTTACCGCCCTTTTAGAGCCTTTAATTATGAAGCAGAAGGTAAAGTGGTTTGAATTGGGCTTGGGTTTGCTGATTATTCCAGGGATGATGTTGGTAGTGAAAAACACGGAGAGTTTCATGTATATTGGGATTGTGATGGGTTTGATTTCGGCGTTTTTAGCAGCGTTATTTTCGACGTTGAATAAGAAGCTGATTGATGAAACGAGTCCTTTAGCCATTACTTTTTTAGAAATTGGAGGTGCTTTACTTTTTCTTACTTTAATCATGCCTGCTTACTTATTTTTTGCACCCGACGTACAAATTATGCCTGTCGGAATGGACTGGGTTTATTTGATTGTTTTAGCACTGTTGTGTACGACTTTTGCCTACGTTTTGTCCCTTCGTGCCTTGCAACACATCACGGCATTTGCGGCCAATCTGACCGTTAATTTAGAACCCGTTTATGGGATTATTTTAGCGATTGTTTTGTTGCAGGAGAATAAAGAATTGGATAGTGGGTTTTATCTTGGAGTGGTGGTGATTTTGGGGGCTATTTTTGTTTATCCGTTGTTGAAGCGGTTTTACAAGTAGATGACTTTATTCTTAAAATTTCTCATTCCCGTCGAAATTTCCGACATTTGAATTTTATACTGCACATCTTTATCCCTTCGCCCTAATTTTTTCACAAATCAAAACCGAATAAATGTCAGACAATTCAGAAAAACTCAAATTTTTGCTCCACAAGTTGGATACAATGAGTCATCAACAGGCGCGCTTTCTAAAAGAGTTGTCTGATTTGCGAAAAGAAGTGTTGGCATTGCAAAACGAAGGGAAAACAGAGGGAAAGAAAACCGAGGAACTACTCGAAACAGTTGACCAACCGATACTTGAAAATAGGTCTGCACCGCTTCCAGAAGTGCCGATAATCAGAGAAGAAACACCGCAAAATCCACCACGAAAATCTCTACTTGCAAAACTACAAATTCCAGAAATCACCTCCGATTTTGAAAAGTTTATCGGCGAAAACCTCATCAATAAAATCGGTATCCTCATCATCATTCTTGGGGTAGCGATTGGGGCAAAATTCGCGATTGACAACGATATGATTAGTCCGTTGACTCGCATCATTTTAGGTTATTTGACAGGCATTGGTTTGATGGGGTTTGCGTTGAAATTGAAAGAAAAATACGAGAATTTTAGTGCCGTTCTGTTGAGTGGGGGGATTGCAATTTTGTATTTTATCACCTTTGCCGCTTACGATTCTTATGGACTGATTCCGCAGACACTGACCTTTGCATTGATGGCTATTTTTACCAGTTTTACAGTCGTTGCGGCATTGCATTACAATCGGCAAATTATCGCCATTTTTGGCTTGGTTGGGGCGTATGCAATCCCATTTTTGTTGAGCAATAATAGTGGAAATTACTTATTTCTATTCAGTTATATGACGCTTGTTAATGCAGGTGTTTTAGCTACTGCTTTCAAAAGGAATTGGAAGCCCTTGTATTATCTATCTTTCATTTTTACATGGCTGATTTATAGTGGTTGGTTGGTTTTTGATTATCGACCAAACGAACATTTTCCGCTGGCAATGACGTTTTTAACGCTTTTCTTTCTCCTTTTTTATGGTACTTTTCTGGCGTATAAATTGGTCAAAAAGGAGAAATTCGAAATCGCCCATGTCATCTTATTAGTTTTAAATTCCTTCATATTTTTTGGAATCGGCTACGGTTTATTGAGTGACCACGAAACCGGCAAGCATTTGTTAGGTATATTTGCATTGGTCAACGGATTGATTCATTTTGGTGTAGCGACGGTCGTTTACAAAGGCGAATTGGCAGATAAAAACCTATTTTATCTCGTCGCCGGAATGGTCTTGGTTTTTATCACTGTGGCAATTCCGATTCAATTAGACGGCCCTTGGGTAACGTTAGTTTGGGCAGGAGAAGCGGCGTTGTTATTCTGGATTGGTCGCACTAAAAACGCACCATTCTACGAGCGATTATCGTATCCTGTGATGATTTTAGGATTTCTGAGTTTGGTAGAAGATTGGACACATTTTGAAGTATCTTATTGGCAAGAAACAGCCGATTACGTGATGCCGATTTTGAATATTCACTTTCTTACAGGCATTCTTTTCTCGGCGGCATTTGGCTTTATTTTATGGATACATTTTAAAAATCAGCCAGTCGCAGAAAGTGCAGGAAAAGCAGGTTGGTTTGCTAAGTTTAATACGATTTTAATTGGTGGAATATTCTTGATTTCTCTGTATTATACGGGTTTTTTGGAAGTGGTTAATTATTGGGCGCAAGTTTATCAACAGTCCGCGATTGCTGTTCCCAACGCGGATTATCCGCAGTTTAATCACAATCAATCTATCTTTGATTTTAGCAACGTCTGGGTCAATAACTATACAATGTTGTTCTGCGCTTTATTGACTTTGGTGAATCTTTTTAAAATTAAAAATAAGCAGTTTGGTTATCTAAATTTTATGTTTAATTTATTGGCAGTCGTGATGTTTTTAACGAGTAGTTTATTCTACATTAGCGAATTGCGGGATGCTTATTTGTCTCAAAGCAGTGACGATTTGTATCCGCGAGGAATGATGTATATGGCGATTCGTTATATTTCGTTGGCTATCTTTGCGGGACTGTTTTTTACCATTTATAAACTGACTAAAGCAGAATTCATTGGTCTTAAACTCAAAAAATATTTTGAAGCTTTTTTCTACCTCTGTCTCGTGTGGATTGCGAGTAGCGAACTGCTACATTGGCTGGATTTTGGTGGGGCAAAAAATCAATACAAATTAGGGTTGAGTATCTTGTGGGGCGTATCGTCCTTGGCCTTGATTGGAGTTGGGATTACGCAGCGCAAAAAATTCATTCGCATCGGCGCGATGGTACTTTTTGGCGGAACTCTAATAAAATTGTTCTTTTACGATATTGCTCATTTGAATACGATTTCAAAAACCATTGTTCTTGTTTCGTTGGGTGTTTTGTTACTCCTGATTTCCTTTTTGTATAATAAATTTAAAGATGAAATTGCTGAAAAAAATGAAGAATAAACACATAATAACCTTGCTTTTTTGCCTTTTTGGAACGGCAACTATTTTTGCCCAATTTGAAAAATATCAATACATGCGTCCCATTGAAAATGTCAAAGAAACTTGGCATGAATTGGAGTTGCCCGACGATATTTATGGTAAATTAAATCGTCAATATGCGGACTTGCGCATCCTCAATCTTACACCTGAAAAGGATACGTTGGAAGTCCCATATCTGTTAAATTTGAATGCGGAAACAATTACCAAAGATGCGATTCCTTTTGAACAATTAAATCAAACACAGAATGCCAACAGCTACTTTTTTACCTTTGAAATGAAGAATAAAAAGGCCATCAATCAGATTTTATTGAATTTTCAAAACGAGAATTTTGATTGGAAAATTGCACTTGAAGGTAGTCAGAACCAGAAAGAATGGTTTACTGTTTTAGAAGATTATCGCTTGGTTTCTTTCAAAAATCGGCGCACCAATTATTCCTTTACAGAATTGAATTTCCCAAATGCACAGTACACCTTTTTTCGTTTAAAAATTCCTGCTTCGGAAGCACCTAAACTGATAAAAGCCTCCATTTATCAGTATAATTCTGTGCCTGGAAAGTTTCGGCAAGTAGAGAATTTACCGACTACCATAACAGACGATAAAAACGAAAAAGAAACGGTTTTAGAAATTATTTTGCCCGAAGTTTTGCCCGTTTTTGAGTTGACTTTACCGGTAAAAACAGATTACGATTTTTATCGAAAAATATTAATTCAAGAACTCTCCGATAGCACGGTGACGGCAAATGGAACGCAATATTATTACAAAACCATTCATCGAGATGTGCTGAGTTCTTTGGAAAAAAAGGAATTTAAATTCAAAGCCACCCGCACGCAGCGATTGAAAGTAACAATTGAAAATAAAGACAATCAACCCTTAGAATTTGGCAATCCATCTATTAAATCTGCTGTTTATTCGTTGACTGCCCGCTTTAATGAAAAAGGTGATTTCCAACTACTTTATGGCAATGAACGAGCGTTGAAACCACAATATGATTTGGCGCAATTTGCCAGTACAATTCCAGAAAAATTGCCGTTGTTGACGCTGGGTAAAGAAACCAAACGGGCCATGAAAACACCCGATGTCGTTGAACCAATTTTTGCCAATCCAATCTGGTTGTGGGTGATTATGGGGGTGATTATTTTGTTGTTGGGTGGGTTTACGTTTAAGATGATGACGAGTGAGAAAATGAAGTAAAGGAGGTTTTGATATTTGGAATTTGAGTGTACCGCAAACATCCTGTTTGCGTGTTTAGCATACGCAAACAAGATGTTTGTGGTACACTCAAATTCCAAAATATCACTCCTTATTAAACGGCTTCGTTGGCACTGGAATCGACCAAGCAACCAAATTACACAACACCGTCCCAACCAACATCATACTCGCCATCGGTAGTAGCGTCCCATCAAAAAATACGCTCGTCATTGCGCCCAATATTGCGCCAATGATGAAGGTCAGCGTCGCATTCAACGAAGTAGCGCTACCGCTCAACTCATCGTAAAAACTAATAAAAACCGCCGAACCATTAGGATTTATCAAGCCCATCAAGCCAATACCGAGCATGAGACAAGGCACGACCGTCCACAACGTTTCAAGTTTAAACCAAACGATAAAAAACAGCGTGGTCATGGTCAATAACTGTAAAACACAACCGACGAGCATTAACTTATGTGGATGAATTTTTTTCATTAATTGCAAAGAAATCATTAGAAACGAGCCGACCGTAAGGACGTTTGCCCCAAAAAAAAAGGTGAATTGCTTCGGGGAAACATTAAAATATTCAATGTAGGCAAAGGACGCATTTGTCAAAAAAATCATGATTGCTGCGGAGGAAAACGTCGTAGTCAAACAGTAGCGAATCGGAATAATTTTACCATCCTCTTTTTTTAAAATAGTGCGCTTGAACTGATTGAAAATAATCCCGAAGTTAACTTTCTTATCTTCCGAAAGCCGCGTTTCAGGAATAAAAAAGAAGTAAATTAATGCCGTCATCAAGGCGTAGAAAAAGAGGAAAATAAAAATTGACTGCCAGCTAATATCCATCAAATACGACCCAATCGCTGGAGAAATAATCGGTGCAATCATCACAATCATCATCACTATTGCAAATTTTCGGCCTGCTTCGTGCGCTGGAAAAACGTCGCGCATTGCCGCCATACAAATCACTGTTGAAAATCCACCACCTAAGGCTTGCAACGCTCGAAATGCTTGTATTTGCTGAATCGAAGTCGCAAAAATTATCATCAACGTCGCAACCATAAACATTGCCAAACCCGTTAAAGCCACCGTTTTCCGACCAATTTTATCCGAAATAGAACCGCCCAACATTTGCCCGATTCCGTAGCCGACCAGATAGGTGGGAATGGTGTTGTTCATGGCAACCATATCCACGCCGAAAATATCAGCCATTAGTGGCATTGCTGGCAAGTAGGCATCCATCGCGAACGGGCCGACGGCGGCGAGTAGGCTGAAAAAGGGAAGGAAAAATTTGGGTAGTTGTTGGGCTTTTGCTTGTTGCATGGTGGTGATTATTTTTTAGGGCGCAAAGAACGGTAAAAAATTGGATATGAAATTATCTCAATTTCTCCAACAGCCAATCCCATTCTGTCAAAATTTCGGCGGATAAAACCCCATTTTTTAACTTCAATTTTTCCATCTTCTTACTGCAACTCCAAAATCGCCCGTTCAATAAACTCATCCTTCTCTGTATCCATCAAATCAAAAACCACAAGAATATCTGGCTCAACACCATCATCCAAATGTCGCCCATCCGCATCAATAAATTCACTGATGGACAAGCTCCATTTCCAGCCATTGGCTAAATAACCATCCCCAACTGAACCACTACCGCCACCACTTATTTGACCAATCGTCGTTACATTTTCTAATGGGTCAACCGAATAAAGAAAAGTCGTGGAGGCACTATAAACATAACGGTCAGTTAGAACAGCGACGGGTTTCAAATATTTATTATCGCTCGAAGTTGGTTGCAAAGTCAAATCACTATCCGAAAAATCATCGGCATCAGGACCAATTTTAAATCGCTCAAAACCATTATAAATAGGTGTATCTGTAAAATAAGAAGCGAATTTGGTCGCTAAAGCAGGATTGCCACCCGTATTTTGGCGCATATCGACAATGAGTCCTTTAGTGTTTGTCAAATCAGTAAAGATATTTTCGAATTCATCATCTGAAATTTCCACCTTCCAATTCGGAATCCAGATATATCCAATTTCTTGGTCTTGCGGCAACGTTCCCCAAATGGCGCGAAAACCAAACTCTGTGTCATCGTCTAAAAATTGAATGGTTGGATTGACACTTTTACCAACATAATGGTCTCCCAATATTTGTCCACTAATAGAAACAGGGAATCCTTCAATAAAATTAAACGAAGCAAAAGCTGGTTCTAATTCACCTAAATTTGCGGTTAAATCGGAGTGTCCATCTCGCAGGCGTACCGTGATGATGCTCAATTTTTGAAAAAGTTCGGCATCCGTCAAATCATTGGTAATTGTCGCTCGAATAGAATCTGCTAAGAAGTCAATATCCACGCCTTTGTACTCCAACATGGCGTATTTTTCTTTGACAATTTTGGCGTATTCATTGAAAATAGCTAGGTTGTTGGTGTCAGGGTTGGGGTGCATAAAAATCTTTTCGCAGGAAGTGAAAACCAGCAGAATAGATAAAAATAGAACTATATTTTTAAAGAAATTCATGGATTTTATTTTTATAGGTAAACTTGAAAAATGGTTTTTAAAAGGGGGATTTTTTGGTAGAGGGACTAAATGATAGGGGAGTGTCTGGCTTGTTTCAATTTAAAATTTCTAATGAGAATTAATCAAAATCAAAATATAAATTGAAATCAAAAATAGCTCAGTAGCCCGTTTTGATTTGATTTTTGAAAATTCAATCTTCTTTCTCAAATCCCTTCTCCTTGTGCAAAATATTAAACCGAGCCGTCACCCAATGATTCCCATAAGTGACGGGATAATTTTTTACTTCTGCAAATTGATTCATTGTCCATTGATACCCAAGTGAAAAACGTTCTGTAAACTGATATTTAATCTGAGTACGAATTGTAAACTGCTGACCAATGGGTTTGAGTTGATAATATTTGAAGCCAAAAGGGTTATCTAAGTCGTCATTTTGATAGCCAAATTCACCTTCTTCCAACGCATTTTGAGGAGTAGAAAAGCCAAAGGAAGTATTTTCTTTTTGATAAGATAGCAAGCACAAGTCCAGTCCGAATCTGAATTTCTGATATATATATTCTGCACTGACGGACAAATTGCTACTGGAGATATAGTAAGTACTGTTGTTACCAAGACCACTTACATTTCGATAATAAAAATCTAAAATATCCCATCTTCCGCCGATGTACAAACCCTCTTTTACCCTACTTAAATATTGAAGATAAAGATTTGGATGGAGTACAAAAGCATTTCCGCTGTCGTGGGTTGTTGCTTTTTCGCTGGCAATATTCATAGAAAATCCAGCGTCCCAAATCGCTTTGCTTTGTCGTTTTTCAAAACCAGCACTAATCAAACCGCCGATGCCGCCATATTGAACAGTTGAGTATTTGACATCTTGAAAATCAGAATAGCTGCCACCAAAATTTAAATATAAATTATTGATAGATTGAGCAGAAATAATGGAACAATTCAGGAATAAAAAAAGATAAAGTACTGCTAATTTTTTCATAAATATTTTTATTTAGTGAATAAAATAACAGGGGCAAAACATAAAAAAATCTAATTATAAAAGTTAAAATCCATCCAAAAATTCATCCGGTCCATCTCCTTCATCCAACTCTGGAATCTCCGTAAAGTCTACCGCTTTCTTGTCCTTATCCAACATCTGCGCTGACCCAAATTCTTTTTTCAATTTCGCTTTAATCTCTCGCTTTCGACGTTCACTCTTTATAAATGCCTTGTTCACTCGACTTTTATCCGTTTTATAATCAAAATCTTCTACTGTCCCTTTTACATTAAAATACAAATTAAACAGACCTCTTTTTTTCGCTTTAATTGGTTTCAGTTTTTTATTCCGCTTAAATTTATTCATCAAAATCTGCCCAGCGTTGACTTGGATATTATACTCAATTTCTTGGTCAAAAGTGTGTTCGCCGTTCAGCGTCATGTTCATAGCATTACTTTGAATAAACATGGTGGGGAAATAGATTTTTTCTCGTCGAATTTCCAACCAGTTTTGCATATTCGTAAATTTGACCCTGCGCAAATCATCAATATCAACATAAGTCGAAAAATCTTCTAGCATTTTAAAATTCCGCAACTCTCCGTCGTGAATACCGATGCCCGCATAGACCCGAAGTTTGTCGTATTGAAAATAGCCAGCCTCACTCCAAAAGGTTTGAATGTGAAATTTTCCGTTCATCGAACCCCGCAGATTTTTGGCTACTAAAAATTCTTGTCCAAGGTTTTTTGTCTGGTCAAATAGGTCAAAAACGTTGATTTCTAAGCATTCAATATTGGCAACCAACCGCGGTGCTTTTTCAAAATAATAGATGCCATCCAAATCCAAAAATCCTTCTAAAGCATTGGTTTCTCCCTTGATTTGCATGGCGTTGTTGTCAAAACGAAGTTGTCCTGCAAAATTTTCTCCTTCCAATTCTCCGTAGGAAAATTCATCGAATGTTGCCTCGAAAGTTCCGTCTAACAAACTTGTCAACCGCGATTGGTCAATGCCTTTCGCAACGAGCATCGAGTCATAAACTTCCTTGCCTACGTCCTCTTCTTCGACCTGCACCTCCGTCATTTTCAAAAGGCGTTCGATATCTAATTCGTTGGCGTGCAATTTCGCTAAAAATTTTAATTCTGCATTTTTACTATTTAAAGAATCCGCGAATAAGACGGGCAACAAGTTTTCAAATTGTCCATCAATTTTCAACTCACTGCCTACACCTTCAATTTCAAAATTTTCAATTAACAGCAAGTTATCTTGCAATTTTAAACGACCTTTATCAAAGGTGACATCTTCTTTATTGAAGGTCAATTCTGCATCGTCGAAATTAATTTCTCCTTCCAATTTTACCTTATTGATACGTCCTGAATTAATCATATCTTCATAACGACCACGCAGGCGAATTTCCTTAAATTCAATATCTCCACCGCCGTCCGTAATCGCAGGATTGTCGAGTAAACCATAAACCGTTTCGACATCAATTTTTCCATCAATATTAAAATCAATTAGCGGATTTTCGAAGTCTTTTACGGCTAAATTAATTTCTACTAAATCCCGATTAAAATAGCCTTTAAAATCCTTAATGTCAAATGTTGCAGTCTTAATTGAATGGTCGCTACCATTGGAATAATTAGCGACAAAGGAGACGTCTTTTACTGACCCATCCATTTTTTCGCTGGTAATACTGCCATCTTCTAATGATATTTTTACATCAATTGCGGGGTCAGAATCGGCACTTAATTCACCATTAATAGAAGCGTCCACACTCAACGAACCGTCGCTGGAAAAATCGCCATATTCGGCAAATTGGTCGGGTGGCAGGAGTTGTAATAAATCATTCAAATCAGCATCTTCACTTTTAAAAGTCAGCGCAAAATCAGTTGATTTTTCAAAATTAGTAAGAAAGCCTTCGACGTTAAAAACATTGTCTTCAATCATTAATTTTACTTTCCGAAATTCATTCGCTCCATTTGCTTGATTGACAAAAATATCTGCATCGTACCCCAGTTTTTTACCAACCAAATACCGAACTTCTCCAACTTCAAAAAAACGGGATTGAATAGCAGCTTTACTTTTTAATTCATATTGTTGATTGCCAAATTCCCCTGATAAACTCATTTGGTCAATCGTAAAAGCGATGGTTTCTTTTACTTTTTCATTTTCATAAATCAGTTCCACATTTTTTAAAATCGCCTCCTCTAACGAAATGCCCAACTCTGTTTCTACCGCAGTAGATTCCGTTTCTGAAGCTTTAGCAATGTCATAATTCTCGCGCCCTCGCTTGTCAATTTTTACGAATAATGAACCATTCTTGATGAGAATGGTATGCACCTTAATTTTTGACCCAAAAAGGCTAAAAAGCCCAAAGCGGAAAGACAACTCTTCTGTTTCTAATAGCACTCCATCCAAGGCATCTTTCAAAACAACGTCGTATAAATTGACAGAAGCATCGGGGAAACCAGAAATGAGCGACAGGTTAAAATCTTTGACTTTTAATTCAGATTTAAGTCCAGCATTGACTTCTGTAATCAGCGCACGACCAATTTTTTCTTCAAAAACAGAAGCAACAAAAATCGCGGCTGCCAACAACAAAACGATGACCACCAAAAGCCCAAGAAAGATTTTTTTTAAAGCACGCATACAGGAAGAATTTTTTTATAGGATTTGTTGTCGGCATCTGATTCCCTCAAAGGAATCTGATACCCTTTAAATGAAACTAAGACTTACAGCGTTTTAGGAATTAATTCGGGTTTTGGTTAAACGTTCGAATGCCCGGTGTGTAACTTTAGTCTACGCTAAAATAAGTTATAGCGTAGACTAAAGTCTACACACCGGAAAATCCAAGCAATTTTGAAAATTTTGGGGGTAATGAATGAGTTTCAATTTAGTAAATCTGGAATATTCATTTTAATAATTGGTAAGGAAGTTCAATCTTTAGCAGAATCATTCTGACACCTGACACCTCGCCCCTGACTCCTCAAACAAATATATTAAAAGTAAAGATAAAGCAAATACAGATATTGTTCAGTTTGAGGGACTCTTTTTTAAAAATAGGCATAAAAAAAACCCTCATGTTGTTACATGAAGGCTTTAAATTTGGTGGGCGATGAGAGACTCGAACTCCCGACCCCCTCGGTGTAAACGAGGTGCTCTGAACCAACTGAGCTAATCACCCAATTTTGCTTTTTAAGAACTTTAATTCATTTATTAAATAACGTTCTTTTTGTAAGCGGTCGCAAAAGTATAGGAATTAAATGTACAATGCAAGTTTTTTTGAAAATAAAATTCAAAAAAACGTAATTTTTTCAATTCACATTTTCTAAAAATAAAAAAGTGTTTTATTAAAATGCTGAATTTCAATTTGTTAAGAGTTCTTTTAGTTTTTTGTTGAAATTGTTTTTTTACATATTTATTTTAATTTTAATTTGAAATAACGAAAACTGTTTTTGCAATAGCTTATTCATTCCTTAAGCTATCCACAGGATTCACTCTCGCCGCTTTGAATGATTGAAAGCCGATAGTTCCCAAAGCAACCACAATCGCTAAAATGCCTGCGAGTGCAAACGACCACCAAGGTATATCAATGCGATAATGGAAATTTTGTAGCCAACGGTTCATCGCATACCAAGCCAACGGTGTTGCCAAAACTGAAGCGAGTAAAATTAATTTGACAAAATCTTTGGACAACATACTGACGATATTGGCAATGGATGCACCCAGGATTTTGCGGACACCAATTTCTTTTTCTCGCCGTTCTGCCGCAAATGCTGCCAAACCGAATAAGCCCAAACAGGAAATAAAAATAGCCAACATCGTTCCCCAGAAAATAAGAGTATTCATGCGTCGGTCTGCTTCATAATTTTTTTGCAATTGTGCCTCTAAGAAATGGTATTCAAAGGGTACTTCTGGATTGATACTTGACCAGGTTTGCTCGATAGATTTAAGCAGTGGTGATAAATTTTCTATTTCGACGGAGGCGATGACATAGTTGGTTATCCAACTTGGATTCCAATCGAAAACTTGTCCCTGCATCTCGTAATGTAATGACCCTGTATGAAAATCTTTAACAACACCAATCACTTCTTTTTCAAAGCGTTCACCGTCCCATTCACGGTAGATTTTTTTTCCAATAATGTTATCCATAGTGAAGCCCATACCCCGAAC
>Ga0114952_1001933_pt1 | contig 16628 bp, 18 predicted proteins | sample SidtaG_2_FD_87303 | JGI IMG/M metagenome (GOLD analysis project Ga0114952, IMG submission 87303) | Marine algal microbial communities from Sidmouth, United Kingdom - Sidmouth_Asex2 metaG | ecosystem: Host-associated > Algae > Red algae > Unclassified | place: Sidmouth, United Kingdom | collected...
AGCGGTCACGGCCCTCCTCGCGATAGTCGGTCGTCGGTGCGTCTTGGGGCGTTGGTAGGGCGACACTGCGTTTGGCCTCCCGTGTGGATGTGACGGTAATCGTCGAGCCATCGACCGCAGCGGGCGCCGGTGACGGCGGCTGGATCGGGGCAATCTGCGCCGAATCCGCGTCGGACTCGATTGCCTGTCGGCGGAGCGCCTCCGTTACGATCACCCGCTCCTGAAGCCTCTCGACGGTCTTGAGATCGTCGCGTGCTATGGCGGGAGCGGCTTCGGCCAGCGGCTTCGGGGCTGCCAGTTCCGCCGTTTCCCTCTCGACCTCGAACGCTTCCCGATCCGCCCATGGCCCCAGGGTGAAGGGCCGGTCGCCGCCGGTCTGCATGACGACGAAAAGGGCCAGCACGGCGGCGATGCCGGTGCCGCCGACGCCCATGGACAGGGATGATAGCTTGGTCATCTTGCGTCTCCTCGGTTCGGCCCGCCCGGTGCGTGCCTTTCGAGAAGTGAGACGGCGGTCCGCATCCGATCCTTGGACGGGAGCCGCATTTTTTTCTTCTTCGGTGGAAAATTCGGCGTCGAAAGCGGCCATCGCGCTATCGATCCCCCGTGCCTTTCTGGCCGGAGAATGCGTTGCTGCGCGCAGGGCATCGCGCATCGTGTCGATTTCATCCGTCATGCCAGCGCCTCCTCCTTCACCATTGCCTTGAGGCGCTTTCGCACCTCGCTCATACGCCATGCCACGGTTCCCTCCGCGATCCCCAGCACGTCCGCCGCCTGCGCGTGGGTCATGTCGTCCCCCAGCACCAGCGCCGCCGTCTCGCGGAGGTCGTCGGAAAGCGCCTCCAACGCCGTGCGCAGCCAGTGAAGCCGCGCCTCGTCTTCCGCCGTCTCGCCCCGGCGCAGGTCATCGACTTCGGCGAACCCCGCCATCAGTCGCGCCTGTGCCGCCCCGCGCCGCAGGGCATCGCGGGCGGCGTTGACGGTGACGGTATGCAGCCATGTGGTAAAGCGCGCGTCGCCTCGCCATGAGCGCAGACGACGCGGGATCGCGGCCCAGACATCCTGCGCCACGTCCTCGGCTTCGGCTTCCCGTCCGAGAACACCGAAGGCGACCCGGAAGACCCGGTCGTAATGGCGTTCCATCAGGGTGCGGAACGCCTCGCGCTCCCCCGCCGCCGCCCGGCTGGCCAGCATCTCGTCATCCATGTCTTCTATGGGACGCATGGCGATGGGCGATCCTTGGCGGGGAAATGCGACATTCGATCAGATCATACATGGAAGCGCCCGAAGGTCAGGCAGTTCCATGCATTCCGATCCTGGATAGCCGTCTTTCACACGGGAGGAAAGTCAGCAGCCGCCGCGATTGCCGCTCTCGCGGGTCCAGATCTGCGATCTGCCAAACAGGGAGATGCCAATGTACCCTCGGACATAGAGGTTTCCGTCTTCGGTCAGGCGCATTCTCGACTTGTAGGTTTTTCCATCGTCCGGTGCATAGATGAATCCGTCCGACCATTCGCCCTCGGCGTCCTTGGTGAAATCTCCGATCATCTGTACGCCACAAAGCGGACGCGACTTGAGGGCGTCGTCGATGTTGTTGGCGTCTGCCTTCGGCTCCTTGATCCATACGATCGTCCCGCAGGCGCTGGTCCCGCAGGGCGCAACTTCCACGACGAGCTGATTACCTGTCTCGGTCTTCTCGGTCAGCCAATGGCCGAACACGTCTGCGGAAGCGGGAAGAGCCATCGCGGTCGTCGCCATCACGGCGAGGCAGAGAGTCTTGGTAGTGTTCATCTCGGTGTTCTCCAGTGAGTGATTCCGCACCGTTCCTTGAACGGATCGTCTTGTAAAGATACCCTTACGAAACCATCCCGGTCGCAATACGGGCGTCGTCGGGCATTGCAGTCGCGCAAACCGGCCTGAGCCACCGGTAAACATCCCATTAATTATGCATTGAACGATTTTCGTAAACTCGTCATTGTACACCCTGAATAATCGATATGGGACGGTTTCATGGGTTCGATGCGATGGATCTGCGGAGCAGCGATGCTGCTTGCGACCGCTGCTTTCGCACAGGGACGCGAAAACATCGTCATCGGTACGGGTGAGCGCGGCGGCAACTACTACGCTGCCGGGGGCGCGATCTGCCGGATGATTAATGCGCGACGCCCCTTCGACTGCGCGACGGCCCCGACGGGCGGCTCCATCGACAATATCTACGCCCTCGATCTGGCCGATGTGGATTTCGCCGTCGTGCAGGGCGATGTGCAGTCGGCGGCCTATCGGGGCAGCCCGACCTTCGCCGGAAGCCCCTATGCCGACCTGCGTTCGGTCGCGACGATCTACGAGGAATCCCTGACCGTCGTGACGCGGGCCGATAGCGGGATCGAGCGGTTCCTCGATCTTCGGGGGCGCAGCGTTTCCGCCGGGCATCTCAATGCCGGGTCGCGATGGACGTTTCTGGCGACCCTGTCCGCCAGCGGATTGAGGGTGCGCGATCTGGGGTCGTTCGAGCCGATGACGGTGATGGAGGCGGCGTCGCGGCTGTGCTCCGGGCAACTCGACGCGCTGGCCCTCGTGACCGGCCATCCATCGGCGACGCTCTGGTGGCTGGCGGAGACCTGCTCGATCCGCTTCGTCAGCGTCGATCCGGCGATCGGCAACGCGATGACCCGGAGGAACCGCACCTACCGACCCGTCACGATCCCTGCCGGTGTGTATCCTTTCCTGCCGGTGCCGATCCCGACGGTCGGCACTTCCGCAACCATCGTCACGCTGGCATCGACCCCGGCCAAGAACGTGAGGGATGTTCTGAGCGCGATCTTCGACGATGTCATCGCCTTCCGGCAGCAGCAATTCGTCCTCGATCCCGTCGTGCCGAACGGGGTGGATCTGACTGCGCCCCTGCATCCGGCGGCGGCGCGCTTCTATATCGAGCAGGAACGGCTCCAGTAAGGGCGGTCAGTCTTCGGTGGGCCTCTGGCGCGCTGACTTGATCGCGCCGCGCTTGGTCTTGCCGTCGAGACGGCGTTTCTTCGAGCCGAGGGTGGGGCGTGTCGGGATGCGGCGCTTGGGGACGTGCTCGGCCTCGCGGATCATGTCGATCAGGCGGTCGAGCGCATCGCTGCGGTTGCGCGACTGGACGCGGTAGCGGTCGGCATGGATGACGATCTCGCCCTCGGTGGTCATGCGGCTGCCCGCCACCCGGCGCAGACGTCGTTTGACCGCTGCGGGCAGGTTGGGCGAGCCTTCGGCATCGAAACGCAGTTGCACGGCGCTCGACACCTTGTTGACGTTCTGGCCGCCGGGGCCGGAGGCGCGCACGAAGCGTTCCTCGATCTCGCCTTCGTCGAGGCTGATCTTGGGGGAGATGCGGATGCTCATCCGAAGAGGCGCGGGCGCAGGCTTTCCATCGCGGCGCAGACCTGCCCGACCGACCGCTGTGCCTGTGCGTCGAGCATCGCGGCAACGGATTCGCCGGACAGGATCGCGGCCTCTATGGATGCCGATTGCAGGAAGGCGGCGACGAGCGCGGGGTTCGCCGCCGCATGGCCCGCGCCGAACGCCTCGTCTATCGCCGCGATTGCCGCGTTCAGATGTCGGGCTGTGCGGGCCGCCGCCTCTTCCGATCTCTCCTCCATCGCCATCAGGCCGGAAGGGTGGACTTGACGGAGTCGCGCGCCGAGACGCTCTCGTACCACGTCGCAAGCGCCGGACGCGATCCGCGCCAGTCCTTGTCGGGATAACGGAAATCGAGATAGCCGAGCGCGCAGATCACGGCGGCATGGCCCAGCGTGAAGGCGTCGCCCTCCATGTCCGACCCGGCGGCCTCCAGCGCATCCAGCCCGCCATCGACCTTGGCCATCTGGGCGTCCATCCATGCCTGCGACTGCTGTGCCGGATCGCGCAGGGCCATCTCGTAGCGCACGCCCACCGCCGAATCGCAGATCCCGTCCGCCAGTGCTTCGAGCGTCAGCACGGACCATCGCGCCTCGCCGCCATCGGGCAGGAGCGTCTGCCCCGGTGCGAGGCTGGTGAGATACTGGCAGATCACGGCGCTGTCGTAGATGGCGGGGCCATCGTCGCGGGCCAGGCTCGGCAATTTGGCGAGGGGATTGTTCGCGCGGGTCGCTTCCGCCGGGGCCAGGGGCGTACCGGCACCGGAAACCGTTTCGATCCGGTCATCCAGACCGAGTTCCTTCGCGACGATCATGCATTTGCGCGCGAAAGGTGACGCTGCGGCCCAGACGAGTTTCATGGCGGTTGCTCCTGCGTTGACGGTTGGCATCCTGCATAGGACAGCCCCAGTGCGAAGGCCAGCGGGTCAGACCTGACGGTGCGTATAGTAGGGCAGCGTCTCGACCCGCACAGCCCCGTCCCCGTGGCGGGCCAGGGTGTGATCGGCGATCTCGCCCAGGGTGGCGAACCAGATATCCCCGCGATCCAGAACGTCCTCCAGCCATTTCTCCACCACGTACCAGCGCGCGCGCCTGCCGGTGAGGAAGGGGTGCCAGACCGCGTGCCACAGGCCGCCGAGTTCGGCGGCGATCTCGAATTCCTCGAAGAAGGGGGCGAGGCCCTCGGACGGCCCGCGCACCGGCATCATGTAGCCGATCTCCTCGTAATGGGCGAAGGGGGGCCAGTCGTCGATGCCCCAATGGGGGGGCACCTCCACCAGCGTCCTGCCCTCGCATTCCATGATATACGGCTCGTCATCGGCCATCATGGAACTGTCGTAGGCGAAACCCTTCTCGGCGATCAGGCGGGGGGTGTCGTTCGTGACCTGATAGACCGGCGCGCGGTAGCCGCGCGGGCGCTGGCCGACGATGCGGTCGAAGGTATCGAGGCATCTGTCGAGGTCTTCGGATTGCTCGGCGGGGGAGCGGTTGAGCGGGTTCTCGTGGATCCAGCCGTGGCAGCCGATCTCGTGGCCGTCCTTCAGGATCATCTCGACCGCCTGCGGATAGGTCTCGATGCACCAGCCGGGGATGAAGAAGCTCTGCTTCAGACCGAGGCGGCGATAGGTGTCGAGGATGCGCGGGATCGCCACGGTCGGGCCGTAGCGGCCCATGGAAACGGGATATTGCCTGCGCCAGCCATCCTCGGCGGCGATGTGGATCAGGCAATCGGCATCCATGTCGAAGGTGATCGCGGCGGCGGCGCGCTTGCCGTGGGGCCAGTGGGTCATACCAACAGTCCTTGCTCATAACCGTTCTTGCGGGCATCGCCGCGCCTGCCGCGCAGCGGAGGATTGAGGCGGGGGGCGCCCGAAGGGCGCGAGCGGTATCGGCAGCTATCGAGGGCCTTCGGTATCATGGGAGTCTCCGTCACGTGCGGCGGTATTTCCCTTCCCCATGAAGGGAGAGGACTTCAGACGGCCTGCAATCCATGCTCCGCCTGCGCGTTCCAGCTCACCCAGAGCGCAGCGCCCGGTTCGGGGTCGAGAGTCGCCAGTGTCGTCTCGTCGACGCTTGCCTTGATCTCCTCGCCGGTCGCGGTTTCCAGATAGAGGATGATGCTGGTTCCCGCGAATTCCTCGGAGAGGAAGCTGCATTCCAGTGCATTGCCTGCGGGGCGTTCTGCCGTGACGCTCACGCGGTCGGCGGCGACGCTGTATTCGCGGCCATCCTCGCGGGTGAAGATGTTGTTGCGGCCCACGAATTCGGCGACGAAGCGGGTGGCGGGGGCGCGGTAGACATCCTTGGGTGCGCCGATCTGCTCGATCTCGCCGTCGCCCATGATGACGACGCGGTCGGCCATCGCGAAGGCTTCGGATTGCGAATGGGTGACGTAGACGAAGGTGATCCCGAGTTCGCGCTGGAGCCGGGTCAGGACGCCCTGCATTCGGATCACCAGATGCGCGTCGAGGGCCGAAAGCGGCTCGTCCAGCAGCAGCATCTCGGGTTCCGTCACGAGGGAGCGCGCGAGGGCGACGCGCTGGCGCTGGCCTCCCGAAAGCTGATCGATGCGCCGCGCGCCGTAGCCTTCGAGGCCCAGCCGCCCCAACCAGTCCTCCGCGCGGGTGCGACGATCCTCCTTGCTCATGCCGCGCATCTTCAGGCCGAACTCGACATTCTCGCGCACGTTCAGGAACGGAAAGAGGGCGAGGGACTGCCAGACCAGCGGCGTATCGCGCTCATGGGCCGGGATGTCCCGCATGGACCGTCCGCCGATGCGGATATCGCCTGCGCTCGGTTCTTCCAATCCGGCCAGCATCCGCAGCGTCGTGGTCTTGCCGCAGCCGGACGGCCCCATCAGGGCGACGAACTCGCCCTTGTCGATGGTCAGATCGAGATGCTTGACGGCGGTCACGGAGCCGTAGCGTTTCACGACGCCGTCGAAAACGACGAGAGGTTCGGTCATGGTCGGTCAGCCCCGCGCAACATCCTCCCGCTATGGTAGACCGATTTTCACGGCGGAGGAAACGTCATTCCGCACCGTACCACCATACTTCCGGGCGGTAGCCGTAGAGCGGGGTGCGGGCGGGCTTGTTCAGGGGTTTGCGCCATGCGAGCCGTTCCACGGGATCGTACCACAGCGGAATGACGTAGCGTTCGGAGGTCAGCACCCTGTCCAGCGCACGGATGGCGGCGACCCAGGTGTCCTCGTCCTCGGCTTCGAGCAATGCTTCGATCATCGCGTCGATGGCCGGGTTCTTCGCGCCCATGTAGTTGCGCGTCCCCGGTTCGGTGACGCCCCGCGAGCCGAAATAGAATTCCTGCTCGCCGCCGGGGGCAAGGGACAGCCACCATTGCCGCACGATCATGTCGAAATCGTAGGTTTCCAGCCGCGCCCTGTATTGCGCGCCGTCGACGAGGCGCAGCGAGACGCCGATCCCCAGCCGTTCGAGGGAGCGCGCGAAGCTGGCCGCGACCTTCTCGTCGTCGCCGGAGCCTTGCAGGAGGATTTCGAAGGCGAACGGATCGCCCGCCGCGTCTTTCAGCGTACCCTCCCGGATGCGCCACCCCGCTTCGCGCAGGAGGCGGGTGGCCGTGCGCAGGTTGGCGCGATTGCGTCCGTCGCCGGCCGAGACGGGCAAGGCGAAATTTCCCTCCATCGCGCCGGGGGGCAGGGCATCGGCGAAGGGTACGAGCAGCGCGCGCTCGCGCCCCGTCGCGGGGCCGGTCGCGGCCAGCCGCGAATTGGCGTAATAGCTGGGGATGCGGGCATAGGCACCCCGGTGCAGGGCGGCATTGATCCACTCGAAATCGAAGGCATGGAGCAGGGCCTCGCGGACGCGCCGGTCGGCGAAGAGGGGGTTGCGGGTGTTGAAGACCAGCCCCTTCATTCCCGTGGCCCGCCCGTGGGGCAGTTCGGCGCGCTCGATCCTGCCCTCTGCGGCAGCGGGGAAATCGTATCCGTCGAGCCAGCGGGCCGGGTCCGTCTCCTGGCGCAGATCGACCTCTCCCGCCGTGAACGCCTCCCACAATGCGTTCCCGTTGCGGAAATAGAGGACCGTGACCGTATCGAAATTGTGCAGACCACGATTGATCGGCAGATCCCTGCCCCAGTAATCCGCGCGTCTTTCGAGCACGATCCGGTCCCCCGCTTCGAGGGAGACGATGCGATAGGGGCCGCTGGCGACGGGCGGAACGAGGGTCGTCTCGTCGAAGGCACGGCCTTCCCAGTCCGCGCGGGAATGGATCGGCATCAGGCCGAGGAGGAGGGGCAGTTCCCGCTCCGGCTCGTGGAAAGTGAATGTCACCGAGCGGTCGCCGGTCTGCTCGACTGCGCTGACGCGCCGGTAATAGGTGCCGAAATTCGGGCGACCCGCATCGCGCAGGATTTCCATCGAGAAGACGATATCCTGCGCCGTCACGGGCGATCCGTCGCTGAACAGGGCTTCGGGGCGGATCGCGAAGGTCACGGATCGATGGTCGGCAGAGATGTCGATCGTTTCGGCGAGCAGGCCGTAGAGCGTGAATGGCTCGTCCCAGCTCCGGGCCATCAGCGATTCGAAGACGTGGCTTCTCATGACGGAAGGCGCGCGGCCCTTCGTCGCGAATCCATTCAGAGAATCGAATCGCCCCCGTTCGCCGTAGACGATTCGGCCTCCCCTGGGGGCGTGAATATCGGCATACGGAAGGGATTCGAAGCTTTCGGGCAGGGCCGGAGCACCATGGATCGCGACCGCATGAGCGGGGTCGGCATGGCTGACCGTACCCGGTAAAACGAACAAAGGCCAAAGCAAGGCGAGTTTAAAGAAGTTTTGCAACACTTTGAATCCCTTGAAGGTTCATTCTTCAGGTTGTATCGCACGTCACACCATCCCCGCGACACTGCACCGCAATCATGGCCGAAGCGGGAACGTCGGAATCGCACAGGTTGCTTTTGGGCTTGCTAATTCCGCATTGCGGTTGGTATTTTCACCTTACTGCTCGATAGGTTTCTTGCCTGTATGAAACCTGCCTCAATCCAACTTCAGGCGTCCTCGCAAGAGGGCGCCTTTTTTCTTTTTCGAGCGAGGTTTTCCTTTTCCCGGCCCGATGGCGTGCTTAGGCTGTTCCAACAAGCGAGGGAGGACCGACCATGAAGGTACGACAGATTTCCGAACGCAAGGCGATCAACGATGTCGCATCCACCACTGCGAACGTGACGCTCGCGGATGTGGCGTCCAAGCTGGGTGCGCTCAAGATCGGGTGTCTGGTGGTCCTCGATGCGGATGGCGGCTTGTCCGGCATTCTTTCCGAACGCGATATCGTGCGGGCGGTGGGAGAGCAGGGCGGCGGATGCCTCGATCAGCCCGCCTCCAGCGTGATGACCCGCGAAGTGATGACCTGTACCCCCGAAGACAGTGCCGCCTCCATCCTCGAACGCATGAGCGAAGGCCGGTTCCGCCACATGCCCGTGATGGAGAACGGCAGGGTCGTCGCCCTCGTCTCCATCGGCGATATGGTCAAGGCCAAGATCGAGGATCTCGAAAAGGACAACGAGGCGATGGAGACGATGATTCGCTCGGCAACCGCCTGACCCTTTCCGGACCTGAACGATAGAGATGCGCATGAAGCGGACTGGACTCTACCCCGGCACCTTCGATCCGGTGACGCTGGGGCATCTCGATGTGATCTGGCGCGCAAGGCGTTTGGTCGACGAACTGGTGATCGGCGTCGCGGCCAACGAAGGCAAGGGACCGCTCTTCTCGACGGAGGAACGGGTGGAGATGGTGCGCGAGGAGGTCGCGGCCCTGCCAAGCGGCCCCGGCGAGGCCACGGTCACGGTCGCGCCGTTCAGCGAATTGCTGATGTTCTATGCCCGGCGGATCGAAGCGCAGGTCATCTTTCGCGGCCTGCGCGCCGTGTCGGATTTCGAGTACGAATTCCAGATGGTCTGCATGAACCGCGCCCTCGACAAGCATATCGAGACCGTCTTCCTCATGGCCGATGCCGAGCATCAGGCCATCGCCTCGCGTCTGGTGAAGGAAATCGCCCGTCTGGGCGGGGATGTCTCCACCTTCGTCACACCCAGGGTGCACGACATGCTGAAGGAACGCTACGGAACGGCAGACTGATCCCAGTTTTCGGGTGACGCCTCCGACCCCCGTGCTATGTACGGGGGCGCTGACACGAAGGAACGCTACGATGTCGAGACTCGGAACGCTCGCGCTGGTCTGCCTCCTGGCGATGACGGCTTGCGGCGAGGATACGACAGGCAATGACAGTGAAGCGCCCGCCGTGGGCAGGAGCGCCGATTCCGGCGACAGCGCCGCTTCCACAACCGAGAAAGCCATCATGACCGTGAACGACCCCGAAAACGCCCTCGTCATCGAACTCAAGGACGGCAACGTCGTCGTCGAGCTTGCACCCGACCTTGCGCCCAAACACGTGGCTCATATCAAGGAACTGGTGCGCGAGGGGTTCTATGACGGAATCGTCTTCCACCGCGTGATCGACGGTTTCATGGCCCAGACCGGCGACCCGACCGGCACCGGCACCGGCAGCTCGGACAAGCCGAACCTGACTGCCGAATTCACGGATGCCGATTTCAAGCGTGGTACGCTCGGCATGGCCCGGTCCTCGAACCCGAACAGCGCGAACAGCCAGTTCTTCATCTGCCTCGATGCCGCCCCTCACCTGAACGGACAATACACCGTCTTCGGACAGGTCGTGGAGGGCATGGACCATGTGGATTCGATCAAGAAGGCCCCTCCCGGAACGGACATGGTGCCCGATCCCGACAAGATGATCTCGGTCAAGGTGGTGGCCGATATCCAGTGATCGCGGCATGATGGACCGACCGGACCTGCCGGTCGATGCCTTCGATTTCGACCTGCCCGAAGACCTGATCGCGCTGCGCCCGGTGCGCCCCCGGCGGGCGGCGCGGATGCTCCATGCCGAGGGGGGCGCGGTGGCGGACAGGACCATGGCCGATCTGCCGGATGTCCTGCGCTCCGGCGACCTGCTGGTCTTCAACGATACCCGCGTCCTTCCCGTCCAGCTATCCGGCGCTCGCGAGAGGGACGGGAACAGCGTGGCCATCGAGGCGACCCTCGTCGAGCGGCTCGATACGGGCCGTTGGCGCGCTTTTGCAAAACCGGGACGACGCCTGAAACCGGGCGATCAGGTGACGTTCGGCGAGAGGCTGTCCGCCGAAGTGCAGGCGAAACGGGAGGACGGAACGCTCGATCTGGCCTTCGACCGCGAGGGTGTGGCGCTCGATACCGCCATCGCCACGATCGGCGCGATGCCGCTGCCCCCCTATATCGCGCAGCGCCGTCCTGCCGATTCCCGCGATGTGGAGGATTACCAGACCTTCTTCGCCGCCCGCGACGGGGCGGTGGCCGCCCCGACTGCGGCGCTGCATTTCGACGACGTGCTGCTCGCGGCACTCGAGGATGCCGGAGTTTCCACGGCGACCGTCACGCTGCATGTCGGGGCCGGGACGTTCCTGCCGGTGAAGGCCGAGACGATTCGCGATCACCGGATGCATTCGGAAACCGGCGAGATCGACGCAGGGACCGCCGACAGGATCAATGCGACGAAAGCCGCAGGGGGCCGGATCATCAGCGTCGGGACGACCTCGCTGCGCGTTCTGGAGACGGCGACGGGCGAAGACGGACGGATCGTGCCCTGGCAGGGATCGACGGACATCTTCATCACCCCCGGATACCGGTTTCGTATAATTGACGGACTTGTGACGAATTTCCATCTTCCCCGTTCCACGCTGCTCATGCTGGTCAGTGCACTGATGGGGGTGGAGGAAATTCGTACTTTGTATTCACATGCGATATCAAAGGGATACCGTTTCTATTCCTATGGGGATGGTTCGCTGCTAATCTCTTCCTGAAACCGCCATGCGGGAACACGATTGCCGCGCCATCGCCAGAACGGGCTTGCTCTTGCCTCAATGGCTTGGCAAAGATCGCCCGTGTACGGGCGCATTGCGCTGCCCCTCCTCTGACAAGCTGAGACAACGTCTCTAACGGAGAATCGAGAACGATGATCTACAAACGCACACAGGCCCATGTCGCGCTCGCTTGCGCATTCGCACTCGGGATGACCGGCGCGGCACTGGCACAGACCACTCAGGCAGAGGTCGACGCCGCCTATCAGGATCCGACGCAGTTGCTTCCGCCCGAAGCAAAGCCCGGCGAATGCTACGCCCGTGTCTACATCCCGGCCAAGACCAAGCGTGTCGAGAACAAGGTTCTCGTGAAGGAAGCGACCGAGAAGCTGGAGGTCATTCCTGCGCAATACGAGGAAGCCGAAGAAGTCGTCGAGATCCAGGGTGAGTTCGAGGAACTCGAAATCGTTCCGGCGGTCTTCGAGACCCAGTTCGAAACCGTGATCGTCGAGCCCGAGCGCGAAGAGCAGGTCGTCGTGGACGCGGTCTACGAAGAGGTCGAGGAAAAGGTGAAGATCCGCGACGCCTACACCACATGGAAGAAGGGCGAAGGCCCGATCCAGCGGTATGACGAGGCGACCGGCGAGATCATGTGTCTCGTGACGATCCCCGCCGAATACAAGACCGTGACCAAGCGCGTCGTGAAGGTGCCGCCGCGCACGATCACGAAAGTCATCCCCGCCGTGACCGAAAAGGTCGAGAAGCGCGTCATGGTCGAGCCGCCCACCACGCGCAAGAAAGTCATCCCCGCCGAGAACCGGACCGTGACGATCCGGAAGCTGGTCGAGGCCGCCGAGGTCAAGAAGATCGAGATCCCCGCTCAGTACGAGACGGTCTTCGAGGTCCAGAAGGATGGCCCCGGCAAGATGGAATGGCGTCCGATCCTGTGCAGCACCAACGCTTCGGTCGAGCTGATCAGGAAGCTTCAGCTCGCGCTGAAGGAAAAGGGCTACAATCCCGGCACGGCCGATGGCGTGCTCGGTGGCGGAACGATGGAAGCCGTCCGTCGCTATCAGCGGTCCAAAGGCATCGCACAGGGTCAGCTCACGATCGAAGTGATGCGTGAACTCGGTGTCGATCCGGGTGCGAGCAGCTAGGCTCCGCTCATTCTTCGAGAACGAGAGACGGCGGCTCCCGGAGCCGCCGTTTTTTTGTCGCGCGCTGGAAGATCAGACGCCGGCGATGCAGAGGTACTTCATTTCGAGAAAGTCGTCGGCCCCGTACTGCGAGCCTTCGCGACCGAGGCCGGACTGCTTGACGCCGCCGAAGGGCGCGACCTCGGTGGAGATGATGCCGGTATTGATACCGACGATCCAGTATTCCAGCGCCTCGGCCACGCGCCAGACGCGGGCCATGTCCCTGGCATAGAAATAGGCGGCCAGACCGAAGATCGTGTCGTTGGCCTGGGCTACCACATCGTCCACGTCATCGAACCTGAAGAGCGGGGCGACGGGGCCGAAGGTCTCTTCCCTGGCGACCTTCATGTCTTTGGTCACGCCGGTCATCACCGTCGGCTGGAAGAACGTGCCGCCCAGCTCGTGCCGTGATCCGCCGACGACGAGTTTCGCACCCTTCGAGGTCGCATCCTCGATATGCTCCTCGACCTTCTCGACGCTCGCCATCTCGATCATCGGCCCGAGAACGACGCCATCGGTGAAGCCGTCTCCGACCTTCATCTCGGAGACGCGCCTGGCCAGTTTCTCGGCAAACTCGTCATAGACGCCGGACTGCACATACAGGCGGTTCGCGCAGACGCAGGTCTGCCCGGCATTGCGATACTTGCAGATCATCGCGCCCTCGACCGCCGCATCCACATCGGCGTCGTCGAAGACGATGAAAGGCGCGTTGCCGCCGAGTTCGAGGCTCATCTTCTTGATGGTTTCGGAAGACTGCTTCATCAGGATGCGGCCCACTTCGGTGGAGCCGGTGAAGGTGATCTTGCGCACCTTCTCGTTCCCCGTCAGCTCTCCGCCGATGGCCGAGGACGACTTGCCCGTCACCACGTTCAGGATGCCCTTCGGGATTCCCGCGCGCTCGGCCAGTTCGGCCAGAGCCAGCGCCGAGAGCGGCGTCATGGTCGCGGGTTTCAGCACCATCGAACAGCCTACGGCCAGCGCCGGCCCTGCCTTGCGGGTAATCATCGCGCAGGGGAAGTTCCATGGCGTGATCGCCCCGACGACGCCCACGGGCTGCTTCAGGACGACGATGCGCTTGTCTTCCTGATGGCCGGGGATCACGTCGCCATTGATGCGTTTGGCTTCTTCGGCGAACCATTCGATGAAGGACGCGCCATAGGCGATCTCGCCCTTGGCCTCGGCCAGCGGCTTGCCCATCTCGGCGGTCAGGATCGCGCCGAGATCGTCCTGGTTCTCCATGATGAGGTCGAACCACTTCTTCATGATGATCGAGCGGTCCTTGGCCGTCCTCGCGGCCCAGCCCTTCTGCGCCACTTCGGCGGCGTCGATCGCGCGGCGCGTCTCTTCGGCCCCCATATCGGGCACCGTGGCGATCTCCTCGCCGCTGGAAGGATTGTAGACCGGCACCGACTTGCCGGAATCCGCTCCGACCCATTCACCGTCGATATAGGCGGCATTCCTGACGAGGCTCGGGTCGTTGAGCACCGAATCGAGCGAGGGGGTTTTGTCGAGCATGGGAAAGGGCCTTTCTGTGCACTACCGGGATGCGCGACTCGCCGTCGCGCCTTTCGCCGCAATCTATTCCTTTTCGCCGGTTTGTCATGCATCCTTCGGTCATGTCTCCGAAGCCCACAGCCTATGTCCCGACCCATGCCGGTCACGCGGGAAACACGACGGGACGGGCGTGAAGGGCTGGGCCGACCTGTCCCGCTGCGGGCGGTATCGCTACGCGCTCGGGCGGCGTTGGGGCGAGGGGAGAGAGGCCCTGTTCGTGCTGCTCAATCCCAGTACCGCCGATGCGGCTCTGGACGATCCGACCCTGCGCCGCTGTATCGGTTTTGCACGGCGGGAAGGGTGCGGGGCATCGCGGACGGTCAATCTGTTCGCATGGCGGGCGACGGCCCCCCGCGATCTGGCGACAGCCGGAACCTCGGGCGAGGATGTGGTCGGACCGCGCAACGCTGCGGCGGTGCGCGATGCCCTGCGCGAATGCGACGGGCCGGTCGTCGTCGGATGGGGAGCGCATGGCATCGCGGAACCGCAGGCCGTCGCTCTCGCACGCCTCGCAGCGGAGGAGGGAAGGATGCTGTCCTGTCTCGGCATCACGAAAGCGGGTCAGCCGCGCCATCCTCTCTATATCCGGGCGGATGCGGGCCTGATCGACTGGGCCTGTCCGCCATAGCGTCGAGTCCGGGGCGGGAGTGAGGTCGAGAACGGATTATCCCGATGGAAGGACCGTACGGTCTTTATATTCCTGATTCGTTCTGTATGGTTTCCGTGTCGAATCAATCAGGGACCGAAGATGGACTGGAGCGTGGACGATGCGGCGGAATTGCAGCGGGGCGCTTTGCTCCGGCTGGTCCTCGCGCTGTTCACGAGCCTGCGAATCCTCGTCGGCGGAACGGCGTCGAAACCGATGATGCTGCGGCGGGACCGACGGTTTCTGTGGATTCTGATCCGTCCAGCGGAGGCAGCGACGCGGCGACTGATCGTGATTGCGGCACGTCGCATGGAGATCGCGCCGTTCGGGGACGGGGTGCTTGCCCCGAAGAGGGAGCGCGGGAAGCCCGCCTTTCCGCTGATCGATCCGCGCAAGGATTTTGGCGCACGTCCGCGCAGGCCGAAAGGGCCGGGGCCGCGCATCACGATGATCGGGGTGGATTACCGGGACCCTGCGCCGGAGAAGCCGCTGCGCCTCGACGACGATGCGGTCGATGCGACGCGCCTGTTGCGACGGCTGCGCGCGATCCGGGCGGCGCTGGAGGATATTCCGGCGCAGGCCCGACGATTGGTCGCGCACCAGTCGGCCCTGCCCGCCGCAAAGCGCCTGCCGCCGATGCGACCCGGCCTGCCGCCGGGGAACCGCAATCGGAGGCGGCATGAAGTGCATGACATTCTGAGCGCGTGTCACGGTCTGGCGCGGATGGCCCTCGACGATCTGTGGAGGGAACGGCAGGCATCCGGGGTGTCGCGGGGGCAGGGGTGAGTTCCGTCCGAATTTGAACGATGTTCAATTTCGGGTGGACGAGAACCCTTCCAGGACGGTTTTCAGCCGTTCGCATGGGTCGCGCTTCCGCCCCTGCCCTCCCCGTAAGCAGGGAGGGCGTTCCACCGTACTGGCCTCGCCGATTTCGATTTCCGAAGAGCGCATCGCAGGCGGTGGGAGGCGGTATCGACCCTACTCGATGACCGGCGGTATGATCGGGTCGCCGATTCAGACGCAGGAATAGCCGCGCACGAGGAACAGGCCGTTCTCTTCCGAGAAATCGACGCGGTTCGGGGCCATGCCTTCGGGGCAGGCCGCCTGCGCCGCCTTGTGACAGGCGACCTGTTCGGCGCTGCCACTCGGCACGGGCTGCGAACACGAATGGTCGTTGCCGCCGAAGACCGAGGTCGCGGTCTGCAGCATGGACGGCCCGCTTGCGCCGGTCGTACCGCTGCTGCCACTGCTTCCGCATCCGGCGAGCACGAGGCACAGAAGGGTGGTGCTGAGAATGGTGTAACGCATGGATAGCCTCCTCGGGTTCAGGAAGCTGCCTTGCGCATCGCCACCGCTATCATCGGCTGGTCGAGCAGGAAGCCCCCGTCTGTTGCCCGTGCATGATCCGAGAAAAGCCTTACCACTTCGTCACGGACCCCATCGATTCGCTGTTTTCGGGACGGATCGACGGCGAGGGCGTAACCGAGCATGTCATCGGCACTTTTCTCATGCAGATCAGTATCGTACTCGGTGTGAACGAGGGTCTCCACCCCCGTCTCCCCGCGAAATTCCTCGAGATGGGCAAGCGCCCCGGCGCGCACCTCCGTCTCGTCATCCAGAGGGGCGAAGACTTCCTGATAGCCGCCCCGCGCAAGTGGTTCGATCACCAGAAGAATTGCCCCCGGTTCGATCACCCGCATCCCTTCGGCCAGCGCCGGACGGATCAGATCCTGCGGGATGTGATGCAGGCTGTTGAGGAAGATCGCGCCGCCGAAACCGTCCGCCTCGAAGGGCAGCGATTCGCCGCCGCTCTCGACGAGGGTCGCATCGGGGGCCATCTCCCGCGCCCTGGCCAGCAGGTCGGCGCTCGGATCGACCCCCGTCGCCCGCGCTCCGCGCCGCATCAGGGCGCGCAGAAGCCGCCCGCGACCGCAGCCGATATCGAGGACATGCCG
>Ga0114952_1001953_pt1 | contig 16519 bp, 15 predicted proteins | sample SidtaG_2_FD_87303 | JGI IMG/M metagenome (GOLD analysis project Ga0114952, IMG submission 87303) | Marine algal microbial communities from Sidmouth, United Kingdom - Sidmouth_Asex2 metaG | ecosystem: Host-associated > Algae > Red algae > Unclassified | place: Sidmouth, United Kingdom | collected...
CGAGTCTTTTGATCCAAGGGGGGTCAGCTTGCGCCATTTAGTATAAGGACAGCTTTTTTTTAGCACTTTTCTAGGGGGGTCAGCTTGCGCCATTTAGGGGGTCAACATGGCGCCATTTAACACATATTAATTAATATGTAGCCTTGTCAAGAAGACACTTCATTCAATATATCAAATGCAACATCCTCTAGTTTTTGTTTGAGCTTCTTTCCAGATGACTTGGCTTTCAGTAGCCTATATTCTGTTTTATACTGTCTTATGCGTTCTAGTTCTACCGTACTAAGTTGAGTTTCATACCGATCATAGAATTTTCTAGATAGCGTACGGTACTGAATATCTGAGGTCTCCCAATCCCCAGCAGTAAATTGGTTGTGTTCTGCTCTGACCTTTGATATGAAGGCACTATACACAGAAACATAACTGTCCTTGTTCACAACGAAATCTGAGGGCTGACAACAAGTCAATGCCATAATCAATACTGAAAAAATAGTGGTTATTCTTAACATAGTTCGTTTTGTTGATTAACAAATATTAGATGTGGAACTATGTAAAGGAGAGAGCGGTGAAACTATTCCTATAACCATAAAACGATAATAAAAGTTACAAAAAACCTAATTTTCTAGGCAAATGAATAAGAATTTCTAGTTGGCAACATTGGCCTCCATTTGCCATATGCCTAAACTCAAAGGCTTTTATAAAATTATCACCCAGAAAATCGCATCCCGAATATTACTAGCCATAAAAATTAAAATCACAGAATTGAAGGTTCTTAGTTGTTCGAATAGCTCAGTATAAAAACTTACTTTGTATTGCTCTCCCAAAGCACTTGAATCAAGCGACTGTGGTAATAAATTTGTGGTCTCTTCTTTGTTTGGCCTTTCATACTCTCTTGCATTTATAGCCACAAAGTACCTATCCATCTGAATATTTCTTTCTTAAGTACCTATATCTGATAAATAATACGAGCCAAAAGAACAGAACTGGAAGTGAGGCAACACCAACAAAAGCCACCAAATCACTATCTAGATCTCCAAAAAATGCAATTAGTAACATTATGATGCCTAAGGGTCCTAGGATCCTCGCCCAGAATTGGCTCACATTCGCTTTTCTCATACCCTTTGTCCGCTCACCTCTGGTTCCGTGCTTGCCAATATCTATTTCTGGTGGAATTTCCATCATCGCTGAGTTCTTTTGAGATGTGTAGTACTAAAATATATAATCTGAGAGAATACTTACCACTAGATCTCTATGATTTTGTCATAGATTTTACCTGAATTCACAAAGTGCTGAGTTCTATGCTCATATTTCTTCCAGACCGCATGAGTAAGCCAGTCCGTCAGTATCAGAGAATTGCGACGATGACTTTCTAGTCTATCTAATCTGAATTTGCCTTTTAATTGGGTATCAAACCACCTCCTCATCATTACTGAATTGATAATCGTATTGGCACTTCTTTGTTTAGTTGTTTTCTGGTCTATTAGAATATGATAATCCTGTTGCTGCTGGGTAAGTAAATTAAAAATAGTCTCTATGAGCGCTTTGTGATAAACTAAGTTATTTACCTTTCTATAAGTCTTGGTCACAACCTTTGAGTGTCTTGTTGATTCCTTGTCTATATACTTTGAAGGCTGTGATGACTTAAAATTTCTCTTGTCTATTACAATAGCAACAACCTTGGCTTGTTTTTGAAAATGCTTAAAGTTTAATATTTGTTCCTCAATATATGCCCACCGGTCATTGATTATTTGTGTTCCCTTAACCTCGTGACTTCTATCTATACTATACTTCCCATAGTACCGAGTAACGATGCGCCTAAAGGCCTTCAGGCCACTATCAGGGAGTGCTATGCCACAAGCAACGAAATACTTAGATGAGCCTTTGTGGGTTGTTGAGAATTTAAACCCGAGGTCTCCGCTCTCGTCTATATAGATTTTCATGGGAAAATTGAAAAGGAACCTACAGGTGATGCAATTACATTACATTTATGGATAACTACTTTACCACACGACTGCAGGACTTTTAACCTAGTTTGCAAAACTATTTCTTATTGTAATAATATGCAATTCCCCTAACAAAATTATATATTTAGGTGCTCCTTTCTATGTCAGTGTGGTTACACGTTGACCCTATAGAATTTATCGGGGTAGGAGGCGGCTTTGCTGCCTTCTTTTTTTTCCTATTGCCCTATTCATATTGTCATTTTTGCATATGAATGAATATTGTTGAGTACAATTTGCTATCAAGATTCCCTTGTTTCAATATCGTCTCTAAAATATATTTCTATTTGAAATGATACTGATAAACTGCAATAAGGATTACAATTGGAATCATCAACAGAAATATAAAAAAAGCACCTTCTACTCCTTCCCTAATATGACTCAAACCTTCACTAATTGCATCTATTCTAAAATCATCATACGTCTCCTGATATTTAGCCTCCACGTATCTTACAACCATACCATGGAGAGTAAGCCAAATAAAACCAAGAATTGCAAGCGCAAGAGATACAACCCCTTTAGATTGAAAACCTTGAGTTGCAATCAACCAAACAATAACCCCTAGCCCTGCTAGAGTCACTAAGTCATGAGAAATTAGAATCAGGAAGTACTTTGCTAGTTTCATGGAATATTATGATACATATGATTGTCTCCTCTCTACAGTCCATACTTCCCCAATACTCTTTCCAGCTCCACCCCTTCCATAATAGAATTCCATCGATCCTTTCTTGCTTTTCTGTGGGGCACTATTGCCTCCTTCTCTTTTACATCAGTTGCCATAAGCACCTCAAGGTTCATCAGTTCCTCAACGTATATTTCATATAATCTTAAAATTTGAAATCCCCATAATTCAGACATCTTTTTGACGACTGTTTGTCCTCCCGATTGTACCGCTATGATAAACTCGGCTTCTGCGTTCTTGGAAGTGAATTCAAATAGACCGTCACTTGAAAAAGAACTCCCTACCAACTGGCATAATAGCTTCCAGTCAAAATCATTTTTCAATTCATCTGGCACCAAGTAATTAATTGTACGGAATTCTGAACTGTACTCCTTGTACCACTTCATATCCTTGGTAGACTTTATCTGAGAAAGAGGTTCAATATATTTGTCGTAATCCTCATATACTTTCTTTTTTTCAGGATTCTCTTTTAGATCAGCCAAGAAAGCGTCAAGATTGAATAGCATTTTCTTCAATTTATGACTTGATTAAAATAATTTTTATCCACCTTAAACACTTCTTTCTTCATATTAGGTGCCTTAAACAAGAGTGGATTAAGCAGTTCCTGTAGTACACCGGTTATGGATCGGCCTCCACCCCCTTTCTCTATGACCTTGTCTGCAATAAGCTTGTAGACTTCATCTTCAATGATCAACTCATCAAGATGTACCTTGAAAAAGTTATGGTATTTCTCCAAGGGTGAATCCTTGGTGTCTCGCATTATTTTAATGACATCATCTGCAGTAAGAGGATGGAGCGACTCGAAGAAATTGATCCGTCCCACTAGCTCAGGTATCACACCGAATTCTATCAGATCCGCAGAACTTACCATATCTAAATAATTTCCGGTCTTTCCATCTTCTTGTTTTGTTCTTATTTGATTAAAACCTATACCAGATTTAGAGGCACCACTACCTATTCTCTTTTCAACCAAGGTCTCTATTCCCGCAAAGCTGCCGCTGAATATAAACATCAGGTTCTCTCCTGAAAAACTAACGCCTTCTCGCCTGCCCTTTGTTGACTCCAGAATGATGGTGTCATCTTCCAAAAAATTTAGAAATTCTTGTTGCAACTCTATTCCTCCCACGGAACCACCACTACGCTTGGTATGGTGTTCTGACACTTTATCTATTTCATCAAAATAAATTATGGCCTTCTCCATTTTAGATGAATCCTTACCTACTTTTTTGTAAAGATTCATCAGATAATCGTTGAATCCTTTTCCGATATATCCACTGGAAGTCAGAGAAGCACAATCAATTTTGACAAAGGGTACATCGAACATTTTGCAGAGGGTCTTGATTATGTAGGTTTTTCCAGACCCCGTTTGCCCAATAAGCATCATCGAAGGCTTAGGCAATGGATGAATGTGGTAAGTGTTTTCCAACTTTGATCCCCTCAATATTGGTGGTTTAACCATTCCTATCCTGATCAAATGGAGGTAAAAGGCGAAGCTTATGGATTCCTTGGCACTTTCTTGTCCGATCACGTACTTGTCCAACATATGCTTAATGGCCTGTGGACTATCTGCCAGTTCCAGATTATAGGCCAAAAGAGTTTTCTTCCCTACCTCCTTCTTCATACCATTAAATGACACATACTCTGAGACTTCAGACTCTTCCAGTCTATTAAAGTATTCTGACCAAGAATGGAGTTTCTCTTCGTAGGCTTCGTTATTCGACTTTCCCTCTACATCCTTATTGATCCATTTTTGCAAGTCACTTTTCAGACTAGTAAGCTCTCCCTTGTCAATGACGTCAGATAAGCCATTTAATATCTCCACGACTCTGGAACAAGAAATATGGGACAAGAAAAGCAACCTGAGCAACTCTGTAACTTCGTCAGTGCTAGTGATGCTGTACTTACTTAAGTCAATACCGTACTTATGCATATCATCGAACTATCTATGGTAATTGAAATCAGTTAGTCTAATTGAATTCTCGGGGGTGAGATTAGACTTAAACCCCTGTCTCAAATATAATATAAACTGCATTTATACCTAATAATTGATCAGGTAAATTATTATGTCCTCTATCTAATTAGAGGACACCAGTGATTGTTTACTAGATAAGATTTTCTTACCAGTCACCATCAGCTTATACCTCAAGTTTTCCTGAAACCGTTGTTGGTGATGGCCCCAGAACCTAAAAGAATTGACATCATATACCCAATCCCAGTGGACACCTGAGTCAACATTATATCGGATCCGTAATGGTCTTTTCTTCAAGTAATAACTGGAAGAAAACACCAAATAACAAGGACAAAACTGAAACTGCAAACACAATGTTATACGGAACAAAATGTCTTTTGTTCTCAACTAAAGAGAATGACATATTTTTAGGCTTTTTATCATTTACCAAATAAAGTGGAGGATTCAGACAACTGCTATCTTTCCTATTGGAGTTTATACTTTCCGCACAGACCTGAAATCTTTCTCTAGAAGCAGGTCCCATGAAATAATGACGTCTCAATACATCCATATTAGTTCTATAGTTATACTTCTTATTGAGACTATACTGCAACACTGAAACCTTTGTCTTTAGTTTTATTAGCAAATTAAGTAAAATCGTTCTATGCACTATAATTGAATCTACACTTACATCAGCCGTACTCTTAATAAATAAAAAATCTTCTCCCTCATTACAAAGACTAGGCAATTCTATGCCTTCGCCAGAAATTTGATTGTCTAATTCATAGAGAGTTTCCAGCAAATCATCTTCATGGTCTATTACATAGCCGTTATAGTTAGTCAGGATCTTCTTTTTAAATTTATAATCACTTTTCTCTAAGACACTGATATGATCTCTTTGTGGTATAAGTTCGTTTAAATCGTCTATATGTTGCTGAGTAATGACTGGAATATTACTTATTCCGTCAGCCCTGTCAGATAGCTCAATTATACCTTTGTCAGCTGACAACAACTCATTTCTATCGTTCCATACTCTACTATTGTAAACTTGAGGGGCAATTAATATTCCTACAGAATAAGATATAATAAATCCAATTAAAATTACTAAGCTTACCCTACCCACGAGTCTTACTAATTTTTCAGTTACCGCTAAGGACCTGGTAGAATTAAATAATAAAAAAACCAGAATCATAATGAAAAACACAAATAGTAGCATATGACCCAGTCCAACATGTTTATTGGAGATATTCAATTGAGAGCCGTCTATTATAAAAAACAGCCACCCAGAAAAAATTGCCATACTAAGTCTGGGCAAAAATATCTGCGGGAAGAGATAAAAGAGTCTAGGGGGGCTCTTTGCTTTAATTGTGAAGCTCTTAAGGATCAACTCAAGTAACCCTAAGGTAAGTAGTAATACTGGTATAATTAAAAGAAAAAAAATGCTCAAACTTTCTGTCCAACTTGGTTTACTATAAGCATCATAAGACTGATAGTTACACTGACAAAAAAAACCGAAAATAAAATACAGGAAGAATACTGGAATTCCAAAGTTGATTAACCTTTGTAGTCTATTTCCCACATCCTCGGAAAAAGTAATCGCAATAGCTCCAGCTAGATTAAATCTCTTGATGAATAGCTTTATTGTCTTTCTAAATAACTCATTTGAGTTGGGAATATGACATTGGTGGTTGTACTCTTGCCCTACTACAGTAGCTAGCTCGCTTTCTAGGCCTTTGAACCAATGCATATTCGTTTCAGGGCGAAATAAATAGCTTAGCTTTTGAAAAAGCGTCTCATTTGATGCTGGTGCAATTATATGCTTTTCGTTCCCATCTGTCAATAAATACCTCCAATAATTTTCTATGGCGGTATCTCTATAACTATACAATTTATCTCCAAAGATCGTCTTTGTAATTGGACTTGGTGTTTTCTGAGCAAGTTTAGGGTCTATATCAACGTATGGGTCTTGATGTTTGGATAACTCAAAAAACAGAAGTTTATTCTTGATGCCATTGAGTAATGGATCTTTATAGAAGACTTCCAATAATTCTTTATATCGATTTGATTTTTTGAAATTTCCTGTAAAGAATAATTCCCAAATAAAATCTAAAAAAAAAGTCTTGAATTCAATTTTTTCTGTGAAGGCTAAGTTTTCCTCAAGACTCAAAAAACTCAATCTTGAAATACTTGAATAACTACAAGCTTGAACAGCTGTATCGTTTTCGAGAATTTTGTTGAAATTTTTACTGATGATTAAATGTGCATGCTCAGATGAATTGAAGTCAATCTTTAATAACTCCTTTCTATATTTGTTAGAACCGTAGAACCCATCATCAGAGGTTGCATTGTCCCAAAAGAAGGTTAGCTCTCTATCTTCAATAATTACATATCCTGCGTAAAGCTGCTTCCCTGTTTTCTTATATCTAGTCCAATTATACTTAGTAAACTCCTTTCCATTGATTTTTATTTGTTGATTAAACCTAAAAAATTGTCTGCTCTCCTCGTTAATCATAGCTGGAGACTTTATAGCTTTGGCAGGCTGTTGTTAAATCGTTTAGAATTGCCAGAATTGCTTCATTGTCCTGCAAGGAACTAAAGCTAAGTTGATATAACAAGTCTCTATAATGACCATAAATTTCTATTTCTCCCCGCTTCTCTATCCGCAAAATATCAAGTATACTTTGAGACAATAGGGAATGATACTGGACAATTCTATTCTCTTTTTTTTGCTCTGATTGACCAGGAAAATCAATAATTGAATTCTGTAAATCTGAAATAATTTTGAAAATTGCTGTGATTCTCGTGAATTCATTCAACCAAGTCGCTTTATTATTTTCTACTTTTTCCTCACTTAATTCTGTTATTTCCTTGCAAAATGCAATTATCTTTTTTAGATCCTTTTTGAAGTCGACAAACCATTTCAAGCTTAGTTCTAATTGTTCATATAAAAGAAATAAGAGTTCATACAGAAATAGGTAGGGTTGCGTGATGGGGTCAGCTCCTCTTGACAATACAATATCTTCATCAGTGAAGGTTACGCCTTGGAACTGTAGATCATCTAGCATAGAACTTGTAAATGAACTTATTGGAATAATCCATAATTTACTCAAAAAGGAGTGCTTCCTGTCAACATGTATTTTAAACTCATTTTTTTCATCTTTCCTAACTCCATTTTGGTCTATAGCTTCAAAAAACCTTGTTCCCATTTCAGGGATCTCCTTAAAATTGGGGTCTACTTTCTCATTTGAAAACAAATAATCCAGCAACAATATATCGCTATTGATGAGCCTAGAATGTTCTCCAGTTTTATCCCTGATTACTAGCTTTTCTATGGTGTTATAAGAAGTAAATCTAAATGTTATCTTATCTAGTACATAGTGATCCAAAGAGTTAAGATTCGATTCAATTATTTGCCTCTTATTTATTCCTTTGCAGTTAACCCCCTTCTTATATCTGGTTATATCTGATTCAGAATAATCATCACATATTCCTATATTAATATTTACATTTCCTTTCTTCACATAAGGTGCTATTCTATCTAGTAAGCTCTCACACTTTTTCTTCATTTCTGTTTCAGAATGAAAAAGAAATGGATCTACGTGTATTGCATGTGCTCCGCTGCCAATTTGCTTAAGGTGGTTGTTACTGAATTTCCTATAGCAATGTTCTCTATTCTCTAATGCAGAATTACAAAAAAAACGTACCTCATACTTCTTATATTCAGAATTAAGAGCCTCCAATTGTACATGCAGGTTGTCAAAATCTTTTTCTTTATCTACATCACTATCATTTAAGTGTACATAGTTATTCCAAATAGAACAATCTAAAAAAGAAGCTTTGCGATTGCCTCTTGTACTTAGAGGATAATCTGATATAAACAAAAAAGGCTTAACACTAATCGCTTCTTGGGACATTCCTCTTTTCAGCTTTACCTTATATTGTTCAAATAAATTTGGATTTTCTATGGCTAATTCAGCTTGTTTTGGCAGAGTATCAGAGTGCAATTGGGTGACATCAGCACCAATAGAAAAAAGATAATGATTCAACAAATCGACCGAGGTTCCAGATAATTCTTCCAAAGACTTAATAGAACAAGATTCTACGAAATAATTTTCTATAACTGAATCTATGCCTTCTATATCATGTATTGCCTTTTGCAGTCCGACGTTCTTATTTGATTTAGTTTTATCATACTTGTGTTTAAACCAATTGTCAAAAATGTAAGTTCCATCTGGCAATGTAATCCAGGTCTTACAGTCAACTAAAGAATTAAACAAGTGATTTATACTATCATCAGTTCCTAAATCTCTTTCTTTTATTTTACTCCAAGGAACAAGAACAATATTGAAACGTTCCTTTGTGAGTTTCCATGTTTCAATAAAATCAGAATTGTTTACTGCATCAATCATAGGGTTACCCTAGCTTATCTTGTTGGAAAGAATTTCTAAGTTCTATTAAGCTATTAGTTTCATCAATTTCATCTTTGAGTTTTTCTTTCTGGTAATTGAAAAGAAGAGGAATGTCGAGGTCTGCAATAAATTTAGATATATAAAATTCTTGTAGGGTATTATAAAATTCCAAATTATCATGAGAATAATCCGAATTATCATGAGAATAACTTAAGACACCTCCGACATCTTGAGAATTTAATAATTTCAAAAAATCTGGGTTTGTGCTCTCAAAAAATATTTTGTATTTATCTGGAAAAAGCATTCCTAAAGCTGGTTTATTTTTATCTTCTATAATGTCTCTTCTATGAAATGCATAATAAAACTTAGCTGAAGAAAGATTTTCATCACCAATTATTTCCTGCACTTTTTGTCTTCCTATTTCGCTAATACATGATAAATAATTTTTGAATCCAGACTTATGTTTAAGGTGATCTGGAAAAAATATTATAATATAATCCTCTTGCACTTTATAGTGCGCTTGGTGTTCTAGAGAACTAATCGAGTTATTCTGGATTATATCGTTAACAAGCTCAATTATCGTGTCTTCTGTATGTCCGTTAATCAATTTCTTGCCATCAAAATAATTAACTAAAGCCTTCTCGTTTGATTCATTATTAGCAAACTTTAGAATCTCTTCGGTAAACTTCAAGGAATCTCCAGCATATAGTATCTTTGAGTAGCTAAACTGTATCAGTTTATCTTTCACAATATCATCTGCGAAATATTTGTCCGTCGATTCTGCTGAACGACTAACTAGAAAACAGTGCTTCATAGTATTTTTGTGTTATAAAATAAGTCAATCATAGTTTTCTTCTTGTCTGACAAGCAATGTTCTAATTGACTAAACAATAAGAAACCAACATTGCTAGGAAGATTGGGCGGCATTGATCTACCACTATGAACAAATGTGATTAACGGCTTGAACTCTTCATTTTTTAATAAGAATTTAATGTCATAGTAACCACTCTTCTGTTTCAAGTCTTCCTTATCTACCATTTTGTCTAACAAGCCTTGGTGTATGGAAATGAAATCTAATTGCCTTTCTAATGTTATTGTAAGTTGTTTGTTAGATGTCGAATAAGAATATTTGCCTATGTCCTGGGACTTGTATCTAAAGTGATTGTCTCTTATAATTCTTGCTTTCTTATCTATGTCATAGAGATAAACATTCTTCATCATGTTGAAGTCATAACCTACCTCAATATTTAAAGTAAATACATCTGAGATTTGTCTATATTTCAACCCCCTAATAAACTTCTTATGATTCTTAATTTCAGGATTAATCAAGGCATTATCTATGGTTTCAAATAGGGTAATCAAAAACCTATGAGAATGGACATTAATATTGTCGCTTTCGCCAAAAACCTGTTGAGCTGTTTTTGTGAATTCATTTTCCTTAATAACTTTTTCATTCTGGTCATCATTCTCCTCAAGAAATCTTACCACATCGGTCTTATAAAATTCCAACATATTGTCGATACTATCAAAAGAAGGTAAATACAAATTGTCAGATATCAGCCTTTCGTCAAGAATACCTACTTTTAATTGTGCCGCTTCAGATGTTTGCATTGACCAAAGCTTGAGGGCGGTATGTTCTTTTGAATAGTCTAGATTGTTCAATTTCACTTTAAGGTCTAATCCATTTCCTTCGATTATTTTACCTATCAATTCGTCTCTATACCATGTTTTGGAGGAATTATGTCCTGTAATACTCTCAGCAAAATGAAATTTTCCTTTCTTTATAATGGTCACTCCATCTTTAACAGGCAAAGCTTCTTCTATTGTGTTCAATGCATTTTCAATCTTTTGAAATCCACTAAGAAATTGTTGAACTAAATCACTGGACTCAAGATGAGCTTTTACCCTTGAGATATGAAATTTGCAATTTTCAGTGGTTTTATATTCATGTTCAACTCCTGGCAAAGTTCTATCATCTATGAATAACTTAAATGCCTTTAGGTTGCTTTGTTCATACCAAGCTTCATAGGATTTACACTGAAGTTTTTTCTTTGCATCCAGATCTAATGCCGTATAGGATCTATCTAAGTCATAAGATTCGCTGATTAGTACTGGTCTATTCGTATTTTCTTTGACCCACTCCTCAATTTTTAATTTATATTCCTCATAATTTTGTTCATATCCTGTTTCGTGTTGCAGTTTCAGAAACTCCTCTTCTTTACATATCTCATAAGCAATCATACTATAATTGTCTGCTGGTATAAACGTATCCAACAAAGAAATATCATCTATAAATGGGTGCTCCTTTCTAAGATATAAAAACTCTTTGGGCTTCTTAAGTAAGAAGTTATATCTGATATTGAATTTTCCATTATTTGATGCGCGCCCATCAATTTTTATATGAGATAAGTCGTTGTCTGAATAAGTTTTTCCAATAATCCATGCGCTAGAAATTTTAATTTCTTTAAGTCCCTTAAATTTTTGGTTAACGCTTAAGGTGTTAGGGTTAATTAAGTGTTCTGTTAGGTTCTCCTGCAACATCTTTATGATGCTGATATCATTGTCTACATTATCATAAATTGAGCATATGTAGTAATCATCTATTTTCTCAACCTCATCAAATAATTTCTTTCTAGTAGCTTCATCCGATACAGACCCCTCCAACAATTCAAAAGGATCAAATATGTCAATCGTTAGCCTTATCAGTTCCTTACCTTCACCATGTTTACATGCATTACGCAGTATGTTTTCAACTACAGAAAAGAAAGCTTGACGTCCGACTGTACCTGAAGGAACATCAATATTTATATCCCTTAATTCCTTTCTATCGTCCTCCCAACCTGATATGATTTCCCAATCTTTTATTTCCTCTACTTCTGTCTCGGGGCCATCCAGACCGATATCCTTTTTATAAGCTATTTGGATTTTGCTTCGGTTATACCCTTCACTCTTTGCAATATTTTCTAAAACAACATTGTGGCTAGTGTAGTTTTCTTCAGCCCTATGTCTCAAGGCTGCCAAGTCATAATTAATTTCATCGAATATTGCATCCTTGAAATTAATCATGGTCATAGAAGGGATATAGTCTGTAGAAATTGTTGCTATAAAGTCCTGTCTTTCCTGAAGGTAATTAATGAATCGCCCTAAGCCATACAAAAATGGTAGGTCTTTCTTTTTCTTTCCAGTATTGAGTTTGAGATTACCATTTCCATCTTCAATGATTAATGACTCTAGCACATCGTGTTTAAAGATTGCATCATAACTTGACAAACTCTTTTTTAGATAGTATAAAACGTGCGAACCTATATTGTGGGACATATTGCGACCCATTATAGCTGCCTTCTGACTTTTCACCAATTCTTGAGAACGAAATTTGCGTATTATATGACCATAGTAAACGTTATCTATTACTGGCTTTGAGATATAATCACAAAGAAGTTCTGTTGCCCTGAATGCCTCATAAGTGTCGGGCTCTTCAAACAAGCTAAAATTGTCTTTCTTCGTGATTTCATAGATGGGTTCAATGAAAACACAAAGTAACATGGGCTGTAAAACTGGAATGACCTCTTCGCCATTGTGTATTTTATAAATCTCTTCTTTACTATCCTTATCCATATTAAGCATAGGGAATACAAAAAAGTCAAATACTTTTCCCTTGCTTTTACCTGACGCTGACAGTTCTATCATCAGATCCAAGTTGTACTTTATACCACTTGAAAGTTTTTCTAATAAACTACGTTTGTCTTCAAGTTCTTCCTTAATTGTAGACCAATCTTTCTTTACTATATTATTTAGACTACATGGATCACCTTCTTCAGTGTTTGGACTTTTGAACTCCGCTATTTTCTTGATTAACACATCCGTTAATAATCCAAGACTCCCTATCTCGCGGTTTCGTTTTAAAAAATACTCCAAATAATTTAATAGCTGAAGTCTGTTTACGTAAATTTCTTTACCCTTCTCTGCCTCAACGCTGTATGACCAAATATCATCATTCTTATCAAGTCCATCTCTGAGATAAATATAAAATAACACTTCTGTTGAAAGAACCACGCTGAAGTTCTCTGAGGCAAGTATGTCGTGTACATCCGTTCCGCTTTTATCAATACTCTCATTTAATACAAATTGCTTAAATTCTGGAGGCAATTGACTTAGACTATTTAGTCTGTATTTTTTTTCAGCAATTTTTTCTACAAGTCTATTCTGCAGTGATATCAAATTGTCTTCGATCAATGATGCACCAAACGGAAGATCTTTGAAACCCTTGTTTAATTCATTTTGGGAGTCATTATTAGGGTAGTGGGTCACCTCACCACTCTCGAAGTCAACCATTAAATAATAGCCCCATTCAATATGAAATTCTTTAAAGGCTTCGGTTACAATTTTAAACCTCTCATCAGCTGTAGTAGTTGTGTCAAGTTTAGCACTTTCAATTTTATAAACTTGTTCGAAATACTTACCGTGCATTGTAGCCACAAAAGCTGGAATCGCAGCACCTTTTTCCTCAGTCATAATTAATATTTATCCAATTAGTGATTTACATGCCGTTATGAAATCAGTCGATTCAAAAACATCGGAAGTCCTTTTTGTCTTTAGTATTTTGAAATCTTGGTTTATGTCTAAAACATTCAGTATTACTGCAGGACTAGGCGACAAGACAAAAACCCTGTCTGACATGAACACGGCCTCCTCGTAGTCATGACTGATAATCACAGTTGTAATGTCATTCTGTTTCAAATGATTTCTCAAGCCAATCATAACCTTTCTCCTGAACTTTCTTTCTACAGCTACCAGAGCCTCATCCAAACACATTACTGAACTTGAGGTCGCCATACATCTTCCGAGTGCTGTTCTTCTCGCCATACCTCCTGACAGTTCATTGATCATAGCATCACCACGACCATTAAGCTGGACCATTTCCAAAATTTTATCTATTTCAAAAGTCTTGTCACCGCCTGTTAGAAGAGATTCCTTCTGCCATAAGGTTATATTGTCTCTGACATTGAGCCAGGGCAAGAGTTGATTGTCTTGAGGTGTATAGGCAATCTTCTTTTGATAGTCAGCTGCATTATTTCCGTCTATGGTCGCAGTTCCCTTCAGTGGTCTGAGTATGCCTAATATATTCTTGATGACTGTGGATTTGCCACATCCTGAAGGGCCAAAAAAAGTGACTATTTCGCCTCTAGCAATAGTGCAAGAAAAATCTTCCAGCGCTGTGAAAGAAGGATAACCTAAATCAGTATTTTCAAATTTTATCATATTATATGGACCACTTGAATAATCTCTTCTTAAAAAATATAAACAACCTGTCCATGAATATTCCTATCAGTCCAATGACAATAATGAATGCAAAAATCTTATCCGTTGCGAGATATCTTTGAGCTCTCACTATGGCATAGCCTATGCCATTTTCTGCTCCGAGTAATTCTGCAATAATCAAATAAGTCCAGGCCCATCCAAAACAAATTCTACTATCATCTACTATATTAGGTAAGCTGCCCGGGATGACAATTTTTCTGACATACTTGCTGGTGTCCCACTTTAGAGCTGAAGCAAACGCGTCAAATTTATTGTTCATCAGCTGAGATGAATTATAGAACATCGGAATCATTTGAGCAAAAGTGCCTAAGAAAACTATGACAATCTTGCTCATGTCTCCTATGCCAAACCATAAGATTGTCAATGGAATAAAGACCGGGACGGGCAAGTATCTAAAGAACTCAACCACCACAAACAGACCCTCCCTGAATCTTTCGTTTATGACTGAATATATCGTCAGTGGATAAGCAACTAGAAATGAGATCACAAAAGCCAATAGTACTCTCCACCAGCTAGAAAAAACATCCTTCCAAAACTCTGCTAAAAATAAACTCTCAAATAATCTGGAAAACGTTGCTCCAATAGAGGGAAGAAACATTGGCTTGACACCTACTATGGTTGTCATAACAAACCATAGCAAGAACACTAAGCCAATGCTTATATATGCCGGGCTAATCTTATTTTTGAACTGCATAATTGCCAGTTATCAGCTCTTCAGATACCAATGCCTTACCGTCTATGTCTTTATCTATGAAGTTATTTTCTTTCCAGAAAACAGAAATACTCTCTATTAACTCATATAGATCGTCCTTAGTCGCATCTTGAATTAGCTTTCTGTTCTGAGCTCTGGTTTGGAGTTGGACAGTAGAAAGTATATCAGACACCTCTGCTACGTCCATGCCCATTCCTTCTGCTATGATTTTCTCTGACTCCTCTTTATGAGCATAATAGTAATCTATGGCCTCAAACCATGCATCCATGAATTTCTGGTATGGCACTGGGTTTTTGGCCACTTTCTTGTTGTCAGCCAATATCAGGCCAGGAATCAAGGTCGGATACTTAGCTGTGGTAACAAGTGATTTGAGTCCTTCTGTATCATCTGCTTGAGACAGGAAGGGCTCATAGGTTACTGCTGCATCAACCGTCTTAGAGATGGCAGCGTTTCCTGCTATCTGTGGATCAGCAACTGGTTTTAGTTTTACCTCTGAGGGGTCAATGCCATTTTGTTTTAGGACATATCTGAGGAAAAAATCACTTGGCGATGCTTCAGCATATGCTATAGTCTTTCCTTTAAGGTCCTGTATTGTTTGAATACTTTCCTTGCAGATAAGTCCGTCACCTCCTGTTGATTCATCAGAGACACCAATAATAGTGATTGGAAATCCCACATTTGCGTAAATTACCAGTTGATCCATTGTGTTTGCAATGTCTAAATCGATACTCCCACCAATCATAGAAGATCGTTTAGTGTCAAAGTTTTCTATTTTTTTTATGTCTACATCTACACCATGCTTCTTGAAAAAACCTTTTTTATCGGCAAGATAGATTGTCCCTCCACCTGGCCAAGCATGCACACCTGCTGTAAGCTTGGGCAACGTGCCAGTGCTTGTTGTGCTGTCCGAGCCATTAGTGGAGCCCTGCTGGTTATCCATCTTACATGAATAATGTGTCAGCCCTAAAAAGAGCAGTAGTAAAAATCCTATCTTATTTTTCATTTGTTAATATTTGCTTTTCAATAAATTGTAATGTTTCTTCTTTGTAGAAAGCGAGTTTTGTCAACTCAATTATTTTATTTAAGTCCTGTTTAGTTACAAGGTCGTTGTTCGCTGCGCTCAATAAATAAATCCACTTTTTCTGAGGATGTGCCATATTGCATCGCTTCACTATGGCTTCGATAAAAGCATCCTTGTTGGCAAATGAGGGGTTCTCGTATTTTCTCTCTTCTTTATTGAATTCTTCCAAATTGTCAAATACATAATCCCTAATTTCCACCAATACCGACTCAGAAACTTTGTCATGGTTTAACAAAGTAAAGAACCATCTTCTAAGAAGGTGGCTTTGATTAGCCCCCAAAGGGGGCGGCATATCTGCTAAAAGTCAAACTTCTGTTGTTGTGATTCAACCCGTTTCTCCTCTTTCTCTTGATATTTCACATACTTCCTAA
>Ga0114952_1001958_pt1 | contig 16494 bp, 8 predicted proteins | sample SidtaG_2_FD_87303 | JGI IMG/M metagenome (GOLD analysis project Ga0114952, IMG submission 87303) | Marine algal microbial communities from Sidmouth, United Kingdom - Sidmouth_Asex2 metaG | ecosystem: Host-associated > Algae > Red algae > Unclassified | place: Sidmouth, United Kingdom | collected...
ATCGGTCACGATCGATGATGTAGCGCCGGACGGATCGTCGTCCAGAACCCTCCACTCGTTCGTCGAGCCGTCCTCGTATACAACCGTCGAGCCTGACGTTCCACCTGGGCCCGACACTGTCACAATCACTGTGTCCGATCCCGTTGCGCCGTCGTCATCGGTGACGATCAGTGTTGCCGGCATCGCGCCCGCCGTCGTCGGCGCCCACGTAACCGTTTCGGTATTGCCGATCAGGGCGTTCTGATCATCACGCCATTCCCAGCCGGTGATGGTGCCATCAGAATCCGTGCTGCCCGATGCATTCAAGGATACCGTCGCGCCCAGATCGATGGTTTGATCGTCGCCCGCTACTGCCACGGGTGCGGTGTTGGTGTCATCCGTCGAATCGTCACCCGTCGACAGGGCGACGTCATCGATACGGATATTTCCACGCACTACCAGCCCCTGCACCGAGAGAAGAACGTTGCCGGGCTCACCGGCTTGCAGATCGGCCGCCAGATCGCGCTCGATAGCTATCCAGTCGCTGGAGACTGTCGCGGTACCCACACCGTTGTAGATGTAATTGCTGCCGATCAGGCCGCGGTCATCGTTCCTCGGCTCGTAGATCAGGTAGCGGAACCCAGACTGGGTCTGCACAGCCACGTACAGCGTGTAGGCTTCCGAGGTGCGCATTTTGAGCATCAACTGATCGCGTGAGGTGTCGTCCCAACCACCATTGCTCGCGCGCGTGCCACCAAGGCGATACGAATTCGACCGGCCGGCACCTGCCAGCTCTATCACATCGCTCGATAGCGCCGGATCGGTAATGATGTCTATCGACGCGCCAGACGGATCGTTGTCGATAACCGTCCATTCGTTGGTCGAGCCGTCTTCGTACACGAACTCGTCGGCCAGGACGACCGAACAAGTCAGCGCGACCCAGAGCAGTACGATGCCACGAAGACACTTAGGGTAGCGATGATCGGTGACATCGAAAACGAAGCGGGCCATTGACAAGTCGTTCATCCTTGAAGTAGACGGCTTGAATGCGAGCCTGAGCAGACTGTCAAGTGTTATATCATATTAAGGTACGATCAGTATTTATTTTGAAGCGAACACGACGCCGATCGCATTCTTCCGACAAGCGTAACGGTCGCTGTGCGCGTGAGACCCCTTATTGCAAATCAGGGGGCAAACGAATCAAAGGCACAAACCACGAACGTTCTTTGTGAAGGGCGACTACCTCGGGCAGTTGGGGGCAGCCGCCGAGCTTCTCGAAGACGCATGATTCTCCTTGATGCTATTGGCACGCAGGAACGCCGCTTCGCTTCTGTTCCGGTCGGCTCGCACCTCGGGTTCCTTTCCAACGGTTGCGGTGAAGCGGTTGTACTGGACCGCATTGTTGGCGGCTGGCTTGACCAGAATGCCGGTGGCCGGGTAATCGCGAACACTGTATTTGTAACCTTTGAAAGTGTTGCCGGTAATTCGGTTATTCTCAGCCGCCAGGTATCGATAGTACTTGCTGTTCGATGCCGTCTTCTCGGTACTGTGCAAGCTGACGCCGGCAGCATAGGCATTCCATGTGTCGAACAGATTGCCCTCGACGACGTTTGACTTGCCCGATATGCGGATGGCTGTGGACCGCGATCCCAAGATCTCGTTGTACCGGACACGGTTGTTGCTGCCCATTCTGATGACCACAGTGGCCGGGCCGCTGTTGACGACACAGTTGCGTTCGATCGTGTTCGAATCCGATTTGACGGAGATGACCTCGCCGTCACCAGATACATTGCTGAAGACGTTGTGGTCGATCTGTGCGTGAGTTGCATTGTCATAGCCACTTGGCAGTGGTGCATACCCGTAGCCGAGCATGATGGGCTCGAGCCCGTTGGACTTGGACTTGTTGATATCGCGCCAGGTGTTGTGGTGAATGCGGTTGTACTTGAAATACCGGCACTCGCTGCCGCAGCCGATACTCGGTTGTGCATGCCAGAGCGACTGGCCGCGAGAGCCGATCCAGATGTTGTTGTCCACCTCTACCCGTGAGGCGTAGATTCCCAGGCCGATCTGTGTGCGCTCAAACGTATTTCGCGTGAAGCGGGCATCGTTTCCTTCGAGCACGACAGGCCCCTGGGTCTCGACAAAACTGAATCCCGCGATGTGCAAGTGCTTGCCCTGCAGGCGCCATTCAAGGTTGCCCGTGATGCGTGCACGGCCAGCGTGTTTCGCAAGCAGATAGATCGGTGATTCTTCGGTCCCGGACGCCCACGAAGGCCACTCTAGAACATCGTCCTTGAGTGCATAGGTGCCGTCTCGCACGATGATTGCATCCCCGGGCCGGAGCTGTGGGAACAAGGCGCGAATCTCTGGCACAAGCGCCCGGTCACTCCGGCCAACCCAGAATTTCCTGCCGATTGACAGACCAGAGCGGTGAACATTGCTTCCGTAGTCGATGCTGGCGCCATAGTTTCCGGGGCCAACGCCGCTATTGCCCTGCGAAGATGACAACTCTGCTTGCAACGGACTGCAGACGGTCACAGTCAACATCAACAAAGACAGCAATACAGGCTTGGAATATCCTTTTTCCATCTCTCGCTTGTCCCTTGCTTGCCTCGCGAATGCGACGCAATCCTCGTCAGTATTATGCACATCTGGCGGTGAGCATCATGCGACCTTGTCGCTTCTTCATGTAACGGAGAAGCGAGATCAATACGGGTTGTCAGTCAAGCTCAGACAAGCACTTGGGTAGGTACAGTCTATGTTCGGGCAGAGTCGGGTAAAGCACGAACCGGACAAGTCATTGCTCGTGTTCAGCTTGCACAAAGCACTCGCAATAACGCAAGCATGGTCATTCGATCAACTCAGAATGTGATGTAGGCAGGGTGTCTCGTGTCACTGTCCGCGACCGACTATTCCGGACAGCCCGTGTCGGACTGCGCTCCATTTGCTGTCGCCTGGTTTTCTGCAATACGGTTGTCGCGCAGGAACTCTGTAGCACTGCGGTGCCGATCCGCACGGACCTCCGGCTCGCTAACGCGAGTCGCCTTGAAATCGTTGTACTCGACCACGTTGTTGCTCGACTCGCGGACCAGGATGCCGGTAGCTGGATAGTCGCGCACACTGTAGTTGTAGCCAAAAAACGTATTGCCGATGATGGTGTTGTTCTTTGCGGCCATGTAGCGGTAGTACACACTGCCGGCTTCGTTCTTTTCTGCATTGTGCAGATCAACCGCCGCCACGTTGGTGTTCGATGTGGCGAAGACATTGTCCTCGATGATGTTCGATTCGCCAGAGATGCGAATGCCAGTGGTGCTGGAGCCCAATACCTCGTTATTGCTGATGCGATTCTTGCTACCCATTCTGATGACGAGTGCTCCCGAGCCGCTGTTGATGATGCAGTTGTGCTCGATGGTGTTCGAATCCGATTTGATCGAGATGATCTCACCGTCGCCTCTGGCATTCGAGAAGACGTTGTGATCGATCCTCGCGTAGGTAGCATTGTCGTAACCAGACGGTAGCGGTGCATACCCGTACCCGAGCATGATCGGTTCGAGCCCGTTGGGCTTGGTCTTGGCGATATCTCGCCACGTGTTGTGGTGAATGCGATTGTTCTTGTAGTAGAGACAATCGTTGCCGCAACCTACATGTGGCTGAGCATGCCAGAGCGACTGACCGAGGGTGCCGGACCAGATGTTGTTATCGACTTCCACTCGCGATGCGTAGACGCCTAGCCCGATCTGCGCTCGTTCGAACGTGTTGCTCGTGAACCGCGCGTGATCGCCCTCGAGTAACACCGGGCCCGTCGTGCCGATGAAACGGAAGCCGGCGACATGCAAGTGCTTGCCCTTCAAGCGCCACTCCAGGTTACCGGACAGACGTACACCGCCTGCGGTTTCCGCAAGCAGGAAGATGGGTGCGGATGCAGTTCCGGAAACGGAGACAGGCCACTTCAGGACATCCGTCTTGAGCTGGTAGCTGCCGTCTCTGACGATGATTGCGTCACCGGGACGCAGGTTCGGAAGCAACGCCCTAATCTCGGATTGCAGCGCAGCACTACTACTGCCGACCGAATAGGTCCTGCCAATGGCCAGACCGGACATGTGCGCTCGGGTGCCGTACGCGATGTTGGCCCCGAAGTCGACCGGATCGGCACCCCCGACGGGAGGTTCTGGTGCAGGTTCAGGTTCAGGTTCAGGTTCAGGTGGCTCGGGTTCGGGAGCAGGCGCAGGTGGCTCGGGTTCCGGAGCAGGCGCGGGTGGCTCAGGTTCCGGAGCAGGCGCGGGTGGCTCAGGTTCCGGGGCAGGTTCAGGTGGCTCAGGTTCCGGAGCAGGTGCAGGTGCAGGTGGCTCAGGTTCCGGAGCAGTTGCAGGCGGCTCAGGTTCCGGGGCTGGCGCGGGTGGCTCAGGTTCCGGAGCAGGCGCGGGTGGCTCAGGTTCCGGGGCAGGTGCAGGTGGCTCAGGTTCCGGGGCAGGTGCAGGTGGCTCAGGTTCCGGGGCTGGCGCGGGTGGCTCAGGTTCCGGGGCTGGTGCAGGTGGCTCAGGTTCCGGGGCAGGCGCAGGTGGCTCAGGTTCCGGAGCAGGTGCAGGCGCAGGAGGCTCAGGCTCCGGGGCAGGCGCGGGTGGTTCTGGTTCCGGCGCTGGTGCGGGTGGGCGAGGCGCGGAAGGCTCAGGCGACGGGGCGGGTGCAGGAATTGGCGCCGGCACCGGTGCCGGGAGGCTTGGCGGCACGGGAATGGTCGGCGACCCATCGCCGTCCGTGTCGGGCAGGTTTTCGGGCTCCGGGATCGTTGGCACCGTCGGCTGCTGCGGTGCGGGTTGTTCGACCGTCGGGCGGTTGGGGCCCGAAGGGCCCACTGGTGACGTCTGCCCACCGGATGAGTCGCCAGGCGGATTCGCCGGTGCCCCGGGAGCGGCGGGATCCGTACCGGGAAAGTCGGTTGTGGACGGGTCAGGCGGCGTCGAGTCGCCGCAGGAAGCGAGTAGAACTGCGAACAAGGCTGCCACAACGGCTTTCGATGCTGATCTGGAATGAGTCCTTTCCATGCCGAGCAATGTCCTGTCCATGTGCGGCTAGGTACTGTCCATGTCTTCCCGTCGTCAGCTGCTCTCCACTTCCGATGAGTACTTGATGAGCATATCGGAGCAAGCTTCTTCGCCGGTACGCTTCGAGGTGGTATCCGCTAGCGACCGGCGAAGGTCTAGAATGCGATGCCCGATTATGTACCTGTGACGCCCTCTACTTAAACCGACCTTGTCGTTTCATCATCTTCCGCCAGGTTCGACCTTCGGCAGCCTCGGCGATCAGACGGGTCTCTCGTTCTGCCCGTCGTCGGTGCGTCATACTTGGTGTAATGGAATCCGAGCTGGCTGAACATCTGTGAACAAGGAACGAAAGGTATTGGTCGTCTGCGGTACGCGACCCGAGGCGATCAAGATGGCGCCCCTGGTCAGGAAGCTGCGTAACTCAGAAGGTCTCTCAGTCAAGTTGTGCTCGACGGGCCAGCACCGCGAGATGATCGATCAGGTGTTCGCGATGTTCGAACTCGAGCCCGACATCGATCTCGGCATCATGAAAGCCGGGCAGGATCTGCTCGATGTCACCTGCGGAACCCTGCTGGGTCTGCGCGAGACATTCGCCGCCGAAAAACCGGATCTGGTTCTCGTGCATGGCGATACCAACACCACCTTCGCCGCAACGCTCGCCGCCTACTACCACCGTATCCCGGTGCACCATGTCGAGGCAGGTTTGCGTACCGGCAATCTCTATTCGCCATGGCCGGAGGAAGGTAATCGGCGCCTGACCGGGGCGATTGCCGAGATGCACTACGCGCCGACAGACTCATCACGCGACAATCTGCTCGCCGAAGGCGTGGCCCCCCAGAGCATCCTCGTGACCGGTAACACCGTGATCGACGCACTCCTCGCCGTAGCCGCACGGCTCAAGCAGGATGACGACCTGCGGGCCAGCATCGACAGCACGCTACCGGCACTTGACCCTGCTAAGCGCATGGTGCTCGTGACCGGACACAGGCGCGAGAACTTCGGTTCGGGCTTCGAACGCATCTGTGTTGCCCTGGCGCGAATCGCCGAGCGTGAAGATGTCGAGATCGTCTATCCGGTGCACATGAATCCCAACGTTCAGGAGCCGGTGCGGCGCCTGCTCGAAGGTCGCTCGAATGTCCATCTGATCGAGCCACAAGGCTATCTGCCGTTCGTCCACCTGATGACGCGCAGCCATCTCATCATTACCGACAGTGGTGGCGTCCAGGAAGAGGCTCCCTCGCTCGGCAAACCTGTACTGGTCATGCGTGATACGACCGAGCGGCCGGAAGCGGTCGATGCCGGCACGGTCATGCTCGTCGGCACCGACAGTGACCGAATCGCGGACGAAACCTTCCATCTGCTTGATGACCATCAAGCTTGGCTGGCAATGAGCCGCTCCATCAATCCGTATGGCGACGGCGAGGCCTGTCGCAGAATCAGCGAGTACTTGACACGATGAACGAAACCTTTGAAACGGTCGGCATGATCGGCCTGGGCTACATCGGCCTGCCCACGGCAGCGTTGCTGGCTTCTCGCGGCATGCAGGTGATCGGTGTCGATGTTGACCAAAACGCAGTCGACACCATCAATCGCGGCCAGGTCCACATCGTCGAACCCGACCTCGACATTGTCGTGCGCAGCGTCGTGACCACCGGCAACCTGCGCGCAACCACCGCACCCGAGCCGGCCGACGCCTTTCTGGTCGCCGTACCGACACCGTTCAGGGATGACCGCTCACCGGATCTTTCCTATATAGAATCGGCCGCCAAGGCTTTGGCGCCCGTACTCAAGAAAGGCGACCTGGTGGTGCTTGAATCCACCAGCCCGGTCGGTACCACCGAAAAGCTGGCCGCCTGGTTCGCGGAAGAACGCGCCGATCTGAGCTTTCCGCAGCAAGCGGGAGAGCAGGCAGACGTCCAGGTAGCCTACTGCCCCGAACGCGTACTGCCCGGGCAAGTGTTGCAGGAGCTGGTCAACAACGATCGCGTCATCGGTGGCATGACATCACGTTGCGCCGCACGCGCTGCGGCCCTCTATCAGGTGTTCGTCAAGGGCGAGTGCCTGGTGACCAGTTCACGCACGGCGGAGCTGTGCAAATTGACCGAGAACGCCTACCGGGACGTCAACATCGCGTTCGCCAACGAGATGTCACTGGTCTGTGATCCTCTGAAGGTCAATGTCTGGGAGCTGATCGAGCTTGCCAATCGCCACCCTCGGGTCAATATCCTCAAGCCTGGCCCCGGTGTCGGTGGACACTGCATCGCGATCGACCCTTGGTTCATCGTCGATTCTGCACCAGAGCTTGCGCGCCTCATCCGCACCGCTCGGGAAGTCAACGACTCGAAGCCGGAGCACGTCATCCGGCGCATTCTGCAACTGGCCGATCGTTTCAAGAGTCCCACCATCGCCTGCTTCGGTCTCGCTTTCAAGGCAAACATCGATGACCTGAGAGAGAGTCCTGCGCTCGACATCGTGGTGCAGCTCGCAGAACGCCAGGCCGGCAAACTGCTGATAGTCGAGCCGAATATCACGAAGCTGCCGGCAGCGCTCGAACAGGCGGCGAACGTGGAGCTGGTTTCACTTGACGAAGCGCTCGGTAATGCGGACATCATCGTCGGACTGGTTGATCACAGTGAATTCCTGAAGATCTCCAGAGAGTCGTTGAGCGAAGCGATGTTGCTCGACACGCGCGGCATGTGGCGTTAGGTATAGACAGACGATGTCAGATCGATTGGCGGAGGATGTGACCGCGGGCAAACGTGTTGCGGTCGTCTATCACTATTTCGCGCACTACCGGCACTCGGTGGTCAGTGCGTTGTCAGCAAGCACGGCTCACGCCTTTACCTTCTTTGCAGATACTCGAGATCCGCTTCCCGGCAAGGTGAAGAGTCTCGAGGCAGGTGACTTCGGCCGTTTCCAGCACGTACGCTGCAGCCATCCCGGCGGCCCGTTCCTTTGGCAGCCCGGTGCACTCGGAGTGGCACTTCGTCGCGATATCGATGTCGTCATCTACCTCGGCAACATGTACATGTTCTGGACCTGGCCGGCAGCGCTGCTCGCGCGCCTTACCGGCAAGCGAGTGCTGTTCTGGACACACGGCTGGCGTGCACCGGAATCGGGTATCCAGGGGCGCTTGCGTGTGATCTTCTACCGTCTCGCACACGGTATGCTGGTCTATGAGCATCGTGCCAAGGCCATCGCCATCGAGAACGGCTTCGACGCCGATTCGGTACATGTTGTCTACAACAGTCTCGACATGAGCGCACAGCGCGAGGCAGAGAGCCAGATCGGGGCAGGCGATCTGGCGTCGTTCAAGCAAGAGATGTTCGGCAATGACGATCCGGTCGTCATCTGCGTTTCGCGCATCACCCGGGCAAAGGGCATCGATCAGCTCGTCAAGGCAACGCGGTTGCTTGCCGACGAAGGGCATCCGCTCAATCTGCTCGTGGTGGGAGAGGGGGCCGAGCGAGAAGCGCTGGAGAGAAAGGCAAAGGAGGCCGGTATCAGTGCACGGTTTACCGGCCCCGTCTACGACGAATCGTATCTCGCGCGATGTTTCGGAATCGCAAGCGTGGCGGTCTGCCCCGGCCCGGTCGGCTTGCTGGTCATCCACAGCTTCGCCTACGGCCGGCCATTGATCGCGAACGACGACTGGACCAGCCAGGGCCCCGAATGGGGGGCGGTCATTCCGGGCAAGAATGGGGACCATTTCCAGAATGGCGACATCCGTTCGCTAGCTGACGTGATCATCCGCTGGACGAGGCCTACGGCCGACAATGACGCTGCCAAGGACGCCGCCGCCAGGGCAGCGCACGGCGACGCGGTAGCGCAAGCCTGTCGCCAAGTGGTGGATGATGCCTACAACGCCGACTATCAGCGGGATGTCATCGAACGTGCTGTCGCGGGAGAACCTGCGGACGATCTCTTTCGCGTGTACCGGAGAGTTGCTCGTCGGAAGGCCGCGCACGGCTCAGGTGCGACAATCCGGTAGCGGGGTTGTCGATACCGCTTCGACGCGGTTGGCGCTGACGGTGTTGGATTCGAGAAATTCGTCCTGCGTGCGCGTCGTGTCGAGTCGCAAACCTGGCCGCCTGGCCGCTTCGGTCGCGAATATATTGCTCTTGATCAGGTTGCCGGCCGAAAACGTCTCGATGTCCTCCGTGGTCGAATAGTCGCGTGCGATGAAGTTGTACCCCTGGAAGCGGTTACCGAGAATCTGGTTGTCGCGCGCCGCCAGGTAGCTGAACAGGCCGTTCTCCTTGCGCTCGGCGCTGTGCAGGTCGACCGCGGCAACCCGCTCGTTCAGACTCTCGAAGTGATTGCCGGCTACGACGTTACGGGCGCCTGAAATACGCATGGCCGCGCCACTGGAGCCAAGCGAACGATTCGACGCGATCAGGTTTTCATCCCCCATGCGGATCACCAAGGCGCCCATGCCGTTGTCGACCAGGCAGTTGCCTGAGATGACATTGCGATCGGATTTGACCGAAATCACTTCAGCATCGCCACGCACATTGATGAAGGTATTGTTGTCGACCGTTGCATGCAGGGCATTGTCATAGGTGTCCGGAAACGGTGCATTGCCGTAGCCGAGCATGATGGCCTCGAGCCCGTTCGGCTTGGTCTTCTCGATGTCCTTCCAGGTGTTGCCATGAATACGGTTGTACTGAAAGTAGACGCACTTCTGGCCGCAATCGATCGACGGCTGGGCATGAATGAGCGACACGCCGAGGGAGCCTGTCCAGAGATTGCCGGTAACTTCGCTGTTCGATGTGTACAGTCGTAGTCCGCCGGCCGAGCGCTCGAACACGTTGTTGACGAAGAGGTTGTCTTGTCCGCCCAGCCTGATCGCTTCCTGCAATTCCAGAAAATGGAACCCGGCGATGTGCAAGTGACTTGCTTCGATGCGGATGAGTTTCGATCCGGTGACTGTCACCGCGCCCGCTTTCTCGGCGAGCAATCGAACCGGCGCAGTCTCGCTGCCTGACACATCCGCTGGCCACACCAGCTCGCCCTCATCGAGTTCGTAGTGGCCTGCTCTCACCACGAGTGAGTCGCCGGGGGCAAGGTCGCCGAGAGCGGCGAGTATGGAGACGTCGAGCGGCTCGCGCTCGTTGCCGATCAGGTAGGCCTGGCCGGTGAGCCCGGGAGTACCCGATCGGGCGGACAGCAACTCGGCATAGTCGCCAATTGGTGCCGCCGCCGCCGAGGTGGACGATTGCGTGTACAGGAATCCTTGATACAAGGCGAGTGCCAGGACGAGCGCAAACGCCAGCCAACCGAGACGTCGGCCCAGTCGCTGCCCCGATCGCCGCCGCAGGGGTCGCTCTGCTGGCCCATCGGCCGTGCCTCGACGCGAGGCGCGTGCGCCGCTCGCCGGGGTCGTGGTTCCCCGAGTAGTAGTGATCACCTTCATCTTCCCTGGAGTGATTCGAGCGTTCCTGGGTCATGACGACCGAGTATGGGCGCGCCAATGATCTTCAGCCGACGCAGTCCACCGCATATGGCAGTGAGCGATGTCTCACGGGACTTGATTCAACCACCTCCCAGTATGCGCCTTTCGGAAAAGACGGGTCATGCGAGCATCACAGTTCCGATCCCTCGTACCCTGTGCTACGGCGATTTTCTGGCGCGTTCCCGCCGGTTACCCGGCGCTACAGAAAGCTTCCCGTGGGCGTGAGAGGCGCTCGATTCGTGTAGCCTTGGCGTTCCGTTGCTGACAAGGAAAGGTGGCTACGACGCATCTCCCTTGGTAACGACAGGTCGTGATGAATCGCTTCTCGAGAACGCTCGACGCCCATCTTCACAACCTCGCCAACACGGGGCGAACTCGCAAGCAGATACTCGGTGGCGTCGCTGATTCGCTACTGGTAGCCGTGTCCTTGTGGCTGGCCTATTCGCTGCGTCTCGGCGAAGTGTTCACTGACCTCGGTTCAACCTGGCACCTCTTCGTCCTGCTGCCTTGCCTCACGGTCGGCGCATTTGCCGCACTGGGCGTCTATCGCTGGGTGGTACGTTCGACCAACAGGCGATTGTTCGTGCAACTCATCAAGGGCGCACTCGCCTCAGCGCTCCTGCTGGTCCTGATCTTATACATGCTGCCGCCCGAACGTGGCAACCCGCGTTCAGTGTTCATCTTCTATGGAGCGCTGTTGCTGATCGGTACCTGTAGCGTGCGCTTTCTCTGGCAGGGTTTCTTCGACGCCGGTCGGCGTGGTGAGCCCATCGCGATATACGGCGCGGGGTCGGGGGGTCGACAGCTGGCAACGTTACTCGCCTTCGGTCACCAGTACCGGCCAGTCGTCTTCATCGACGACGCGAAAGCGCTCTGTGGCTCGACCGTTCTGGGACTGCCGGTAGTTGACGGTGAGTCGGACACGCTGCCAGCCGCCTTGCAGCGAAACGAAGTATGCCGGGTCGTGCTTGCCATGCCGTCACTCAGCGGTGAGCCGTATCGACAGAAGCTCGAACGACTGGAAAGGCTGGCCCTGCCGGTTCAGACCGTGCCGGCCATCGACGAGTTGATGTCGGGGCGAGCGCGAGCCGACGAGATCAGAGATGTTGCCATTGGCGATATCCTCGGTCGCGCCGAGGTTGCGCCCGACATCGAGCTCCTCGGGCTTCGTGTGACCGGTCGCTCGGTGCTCGTTACCGGTGGCGGTGGATCGATCGGTTCCGAACTCTGCCGGCAGATCGTGCGGCTGGCGCCGAAGCGGCTTGTCATCCTCGATCATGGTGAGGCGAATCTCTACCACATCAGCGAAGAGCTGCAACGCGCGAACATCGAGTTCGTGCCGCGTCTGGGCTCTGTCACCGATCGCCGGCGAGTCGACCGACTGTTGCGTGAATTCGCGATCGATACGGTCTATCATGCCGCCGCATACAAGCATGTCCCCATTGTCGAAGAACAGCCCTGGCTGGGAGTCGAGACGAACGTGTTCGGTACCTTGACCGTGCTCGATGCCGCCATTGGAAACGGGGTCGAGGATTTCGTCCTGATATCGACCGACAAGGCAGTACGTCCCTGCAACGCGATGGGCGCAAGCAAGAGGGCCGCAGAATTGCTGTTGCAGGCCAAGGCGCAAAGCGGCATCGCCACACGGGTCTCAATGGTGCGATTCGGTAACGTGCTCGGTTCGTCTGGCTCCGTCGTGCCCAAGTTCAAGAAGCAGATTCAGGCCGGAGGCCCCATCACGCTGACGGACCCGGGCATCACGCGTTTTTTCATGACGATTCCGGAAGCGGCCCAACTGGTTCTGCAAGCCAGTGCCATCGCGCGCGGTGGTGATGTGTTCGTGCTCGACATGGGAGAACCGATGAAGATTCTCGACCTGGCGAGGACGATGACCCGCCTCTATGGCAAGCGGCTGGCTGAGGAGACGGGTGATCCGCGTGACATTGCCATCGTTGTCGAGGGTCTGCGCCCTGGCGAAAAGATGTTCGAGGAGATGTTCATCACCGATACGCATCGACCGACGTCGGTCGCGCGGATCTATACGGCCGATGAAGCGTGGTTACCCTGGGAAGACCTTGCCGACCGTCTGGGCGAGCTCCGTGATGCCGCCGACACCGACGATGCCGAGAAGCTGCGCGACATGCTCATGCGGCTTGCCTTTGAAGGTCACCACGGAGATCCGATGCCGGCGATGGACACGACCCTCGATGACACGGCTGCGGCGAATGAACTGCGCGAGGCCCTGCAGTCAGTCGTCTGACGGCGTGTCCTTCTCCTGATAGATGCGGATGTAGTCCACGTCAAGCGTCTTCGGGAATTCCGCGGGGTCCGGTATGGCGCCGGGGTCGAAGCCCCCGCCCACGGCCAGGTTCACGAGCACGTACATGAGCTGATAGCCGACGTCGTCGCCGATGTAGCTGTGCTCACGCACGCCATCGACATACCAGTCGATCCGCCCCGGGCGCCAGCGCGCGCCGAAGGTGTGGAAGCCGTCTGAATAACCTTCGTCAGGCGTGCCGTAGGTGGTGATGTACTCGTCCGAATCGAGAATGCCGCCGGGACGAAAGCGGTGATAGTTGTGAACCGCCTGATCGGGACGTCGGCCGCGCACTTCGAGGATGTCGATTTCCGGTTGCTGCGAGATGTAGTAGCGATTCAACAGCCAGAACGCAGGCCAGAGGCCGTCGCCCTTCGGCACGCGGGCACGAACCTCGGCATAGCCCTTGGCAAAGCGGAAGAACTCGTAAGACGTCAGGATGCCGGAGGTAAAGCGCTGCGGTGCATAGCTTGCATTCCGGTTGAAGGTCTTGTGTTCCGTCCAGATCGGGTCGTTCTCGTCGGGCAGGGCGTCCGGTGGTTCGATGCCATCGGGATCGGTGGCGCCGCGCGCGGTGATGGAGAGATACTTGACCGTCTCACCGTCGATCTGCTCCTGATCGAAGACGAACGGTGTGTAGCCGAGGTCGGCATCGCTATACAGCGCATCGACGTAGTACTGCTCCTCGTTGTTGATGGGGAGGTACGGACCCCAGATGAAATGCGACTCCCACTTGAGCGGATCGAGCGTTGTTCCGTTGAACTCGTCACTGAACATCAGCTGGTAGTCGGCTGCAAGGTCGATCGGGTCAGCCGTCTTCTTCTTGTAGGCGCGGATGTAGTCGATCTCGTAGGTAGCAGGGAATAGGGTCGAGTCATCCGGCGCACCGGGCCAGGAGCCACCGACAGCGAGATTGGCGATCAGGTACATCGCCTGGCTGGCGATCTTGAACTTCGCACCACTCGCGGCATGCACCGTCTGATCGGTGATGGAATGGGTCTCCACGCCATCGACATACCAGACGATCTTCTTCGGCGACCAGGCCATGCCGAAGGTGTGGAAGTCCTGCGTCCAGTCGGTGGCATAGACCGGGAAGGAGGGGGTCGAGCGTAACTGCCAGCCGGCCGGCACATCGAAGAAGTGATAGGTGTTGTAGAGCCGGTCGACGTCCTGGCCGAGGAACTCCATGACGTCGATCTCGGGAACCGCCTCGACATAGTGGGTGGGCAACATCCAGAAGGCCGGCCAGAGACCGCGGCCGGCGGGGAGCTTGGCGCGCGCCTCGACATAGCCGTGGGTCATCTTGAAGCTCTCGTAGGAGGTGATGATGCCCGAGAGGTAGTTGACGTTGTCCGGATCGTATGGCGGTCGATAGCCTGGTTCACCCGGTGTGCCGACGGCATCGCCATAGCGATAGTTCGAGGCGGTGCGCTTGTAGAGCTCGCTGTCGCGCGGCGGACGCGCTGGGGGTGCCAGATCGGTGGAGGTCGGGCTTGCATTGATCTTCAAGCTGCTGCCAGTGAGCTCGAAGGGGTCGGAGGCCGTGCCGGCAAGGTCGGCGTGCATGTGCAGCGTATCGACATACAACTGCTCTTCGCGGTTGATGGCCCAGTAGGGCCCCCACAGCAATCCGGTATGCCACTTGTCCGGGTCGAGTGTGCTGCCGCTGAATTCATCGTTGAAGACGAGTTCGTAGGTGCTGAGATCGGGTACCGGATCGGGCGGCACGATGCGGGTCGTGGTGACGACTACATCATCCGTCGCGCTCGCGCCGTCGTCATCGGTCACGCTCAGGGAGAATGTTTCGTCGCCGGCATCGAGCGGCGTATGACTGATGACGGCAGAGGTACCGATCATGCTGCCGTCGGCGCGAGTCCAGCGATAATCGAGAATGCGCCCGTCGGGGTCATCGCTCGCCGACCCGTCGAGCAGCACGCTATCGCCGAGATCCGAGGCAAGGTCCGCACCGGCATCAGCCACCGGCGAGAGGTTCGGAACGGGGGCGGATCTTGCCAGCGAGAGCTCGTCGAGCGAGAGGTTTCCACGCACGATGAATCCCTGCACCGAGAGCAGCGTGTTACCGGGTTCTGCCCTGGCGAGATCGGCAACCAGGTCCCGCGTGACGGTCAGCCAACGGCCGCTCTTCGCCATCGAGCCTAGTCCATGGTGGACGTAGATGCTGTTGGTCAGGCCGCGATCCACTGCCTGTTCGTTGTAGAAGAAATAGCGGAAGCCTCCGGTGGTGAGCGCAGGGATGAAGAATGCGAATCGCTCATCGGTGCGCATGCGCCAGGAGACCACGAAGCGTGAGGTCTCGTCCCAGCCACCGCGGTTCGCCGCAAGGCCGCCGATGCGGTAGCCGTTACCGGTGCCCGCGCCGCTGAACCTTATGACCGCACTGTCGAGCTCTTCGTCGTCGACCACGCTGACCGAGGCATTGGCGGGCACATCGTCATAGATGTCCCAGCGGTCGGTTGAGCCATCCTCGGCGGTTTCGTGTGCGATGCGTGCTGCGGATTCGGCAAAGCCGAGATCGTCGAGGCGGAGGTTGCCGCGAACGATGAAACCCTGCACGGAGAGCAGGCGATTGTCAGGTTCGACACGCGCCAGATCAGCCACCAGGTCGCGACTGATGTCGTGCCACCGACCATCGCGCGTACTCGTCCCCAGGCCATGATGGACGTAAAGACCATTGGTCAGACCGCGGTCGATCGACTGTTCGTTGTAGAAAAAGTACCGGAAACCCTGCGCGGTCTCTGCCGTGACGAAGAGGTTGAAGCGCTCACTGGTGCGCATGCGCCACGAGACGACGAAGCGAGACGTCTCGTTCCAGCCACCGCGACTGGCGCTCAGGCCACCGATGCGGTAGCCGTTGGCCGTGCCCGCGCCGCTGAATTCGATGACGGCGCTGTCGAGCGCCGTGTCATCGACAACACTGACCGAGGCATTGCCTGGTACATCGTCGTAGATGTCCCAGCGCGCGCTGGAACCGTCTTCGGCGTTCTCGCGCACGATGCCGGGCGCCGCGGCTCTGAGCATCAGATCGTCGAGACGGAGGTTGCCACGAACGATGAAGCCCTGCACCGAGAGCAGGGTGTTGCCGGGCTCCGCACTGGCAAGATCGGCAACGAGATCGCGCGAGACGGTGCGCCATTGACCATTCCGTGCATCTGCGCCGAGACCGTGGTGAATGTAGATGCCGTTGGTCAGGCCACGGTCGGCGGACTGACCGTTGTAGAAGAAGTAGCGGAAGCCCGCGGTGGTCTCTGCGGTGACGAAGAGGTTGAAGCGCTCCTCGGTGCGCATGCGCCAGGAGATCAAGCTCCGCGAGGTATCGTTCCAGCCGCCACGGTTGGCGGCAAGACCGCCGATGCGGTAGCCGTTGCTCGTGCCGGCACCCGAACCCGCACTCGCGAACTCGATCACGGCACTGTCGAGGAGAGCGTCATCGACGACCGTGACCGTGGCACCGTCAGGCACATTGTCGTAGACGTTCCAGCGCGCGCTCGAGCGATCCTCGCCGTTCTCGTAGATCACCGGGGCAACGTCTGTGGCCGCCTGCACGGTGGCTGACAGGAACACTGACAGGAGGAAGCAGGCTGACACGGGCAATGCCACGGGGCGAGCACGCGTCGCCAGCCACCGCACCACTGCGCGAAGCCCTGGCCCAAGCCCAAGCCCAAGCCCAAGCCCTGGCCCTG
>Ga0114952_1001965_pt1 | contig 16464 bp, 15 predicted proteins | sample SidtaG_2_FD_87303 | JGI IMG/M metagenome (GOLD analysis project Ga0114952, IMG submission 87303) | Marine algal microbial communities from Sidmouth, United Kingdom - Sidmouth_Asex2 metaG | ecosystem: Host-associated > Algae > Red algae > Unclassified | place: Sidmouth, United Kingdom | collected...
AAAACAGAAATTAGAAAACCTTACTTTTATTCCAATTTCATTGACAACACCTCTGGATAAAATTCTTTTAGATAATTCCTCTAAGGCTATATACCTACATTACTATCTATGGAAAAAGAAAACAGCTAACCAAGCTAAAAAATTACATCAAAAAGAGAAAATTGATATCGCGCATCATGTCAGCTACGGTAGTTTTCAACAAGGAAGCCCTCTTTATAAGTTAGACAAGTGTAAAATAATTTTTGGCCCTGTTGGCGGTGGACAAATGGCATTGCGAATTTTTAAGCCTTATTTTGGTTCTTCCTGGAGTACAGAAATAATACGTAAAAATGTTTCTAAATTTCTTATGCGGTTTAACACATCTTTGAATAAAACCTTAAATAAAGCAGATGTAATATTAACAGTAAAACAAGAAACAGAACAATTATGGCAAACTTCTAAATATTACAAAGAAAGAATAAGTTTTAATTTTAGTGACTCTGCATTACCTATACAATTTGAACAAAACCAATATATTCCTGCGAAGAAAAACAAAGAATTAAGAATTTTATGGGTTGGTAGATTATTACCCCGAAGAGGCTTGGAACTTTCATTAAAAGCACTCTCTTACCTTCCAAACGATTTACCTTACAAGCTCATAGTCGTAGGGGATGGAGAACAAGGAAATAAAATTAAAGATTGGATAGAGAAATACCAATTAAACAAAGCTAAAATTCAGCATTTGGGATGGATTCCTTATGAACAAATGCATGAAGAATATGAAAACGCAGATGTAATGCTATTTTGCCCCTTACGAGACACTGCAGGTCTGCAAGCCACGGAAGCCATGGGGTTTAGCCTCCCCATAATTACTCTTAATATTAGCGGAATGCGAAGCATTGTACCCGAAACTTGTGGCATAAAAATAAACCCTAGCACAACCAATGGAACAGCCCAGGATATTGCCAGTGCTATAGAACGTATGTATACTGATTTTGATTTTAGAAAAATGGCAGCTAAAAACGCGTATAATGAGGCAATGAACAATACTTGGGCCAATAAAATTGCAGAGGTAACTACCCATTTTTATTAAAAAGCCAAGAATTATTTTTTCGTAAGAAACACCTTGTTTTTCACCTGTATTCCTATTTTAACATAATGTTTTCTGATAGTTAGTATCAGTTCATGGCTCTATAAACGAAGTGATTTTAAACCTAATATATAGATATTATTGAGCCGACGTCTATATAAAAACAGAATACTATACTTTTTAATAGATTTACTGTTGTATTTAAAAAAACTATTCTTTTTAAAGGATACGAGAATGGCTATAGGTTAATTACATGAATAGTTGCCTTATAGTTTTAGTAGATGTTTTTACTAATTTGGTTTCATGAAAAAAATAAAAATTTAGTTAGAAACAATGAAAAGAACTGGTTGCAAAATGTCTTCAACAGATGGACTTTTTGGCAATGGTGTTTACGATGAAAACATCAAATACAAAAAATATAATGCAGAGTATTATTATCAGACCTTGTTTAATATTTACAAAAATATTCAGCCAATATTGGACGGAAAACATTGCAAAAAATTCCACTTCTAAAAAAGGTCGTTAAGACAAAAACCAGAAACATGTTAGCCAATGGTTTTCCGGACCTATGGTCTTTTGAATTCTTAAACGTACATAATTGCATGATTATGAGTAGCGTGGTTATAGAGAAATCCATTTTAAACAAAATCAACAATTTTAAAAATATAAAGAACGGTGAGGAAGATTATGATTGCTGGTTGAGAGCCCTAAAACATACGGATAGTGTTTATGTCAAAGATGTTTGTTTTTATTATGATGGAGGGCATGGAGATGGTCAAAATTGGTAAACTATACACTATGATAAATTAAGCGTACTTCTTTCAAACCAAATAACAATAAAAACCACGACATAAATTGCCGTGGTTTTTTCTAATTTATAGTATTAAGACCAATAAATGTCTACTATCGCTATTCTTTGATTACCTTAAAAGTCCATTCAGAACCGTTCTGTAATACGTTTACAATGTAAACCCCATCCGGATAGGCCGAAAGATCTAACTCAGGCTCTCTCTCGTCCGTTTGTAAAGTAAGTATAACGTGACCGGAGAAATCCGCCACTATAATCTCTTTAACACCTTCTGATATGCCGGTTATTCTGAAATTACCAACTGTAGGATTAGGATGAACATATCCCGGTTGAGTACTTTCTATAATCAACCTCTCTACGCCATCATCCGTAGCATTAGATTTGGAGGTTAAGTTACCTGACGGTGAGTTGATATCACTGTCTTCATATAAGGAAGAAACTTGCTGTTTAGTAAGTGGGTTGTTGAACAACTTTACATCATCAATACCCCCTTTAAAGTATTCATCACTCCATCCTGCCCAGCCAATCCAAGCTACGTCCTTTTCTTTTACTGTTCCAGAAAGCGACTCAGTGTGAATATTCTCACCATTGATATACCAGCGCATATCACTACCATCAAACGTACAAGTAACCATTTGCCAAACATTACTTTGGATATTTCCTTTACTCAACAACTTTCTACCGTTCTCATTTGTGGTAACCTTAAATGCAAGCTTACCGCGATCAACAAACATCATGAAACCGCCTGATGTACTAGTACCAACTATACCTTGGTAAATATCTTCTGCATTGCTAGGATTAACCCACGCAGAAACGGTAAAGCCTGATTGCAAACCTTTATTGATATTTGGTAACCGAATACGGTCATCGGACCCATCAAATAGTAAAGCACCTCCTATTTGACCATTTGTTTTGTTTTTATCAAAAGTTAAACCTTTCTCAAGTGTACCTGTGCGGCCTTGACCACTTGCATCGCTCGCGCTTATTCCTTTTAACTCATCTAATGGCCAATGACCAACTAGACCTGGTAATTCCTCTACTACGATTTCCTCTACCGGTGGCACGGGAACGGTTGGAGGAACTGGAGGTGTAACCTCTTGAGTTCCCAAAATCTCTATAGCATTAATGACCGGGTGTCTTGTGCCACCATCTGAATCCAATGAAGAAAAATCTATCTCTAATTTGCCATCGGTAACATTTACAACATGTGTCTTAACGAGCTCTGACTCTGCTCCTACCTGAGCAAAAATATCGAGATTATCTTCTACTAATTTTCCTTCAAGACGTACATCAAAAACACGGTTGCCAACTCCACCGCTACCACCGCCAGTAGCTCCAAACCATAACTCTGCAAAATATAGATTTACCGTATACTCACCATTTTCCAATGGAATGTCATAGCTCATTACTTGAGAACGACTATATCTAAACGTCCTAAACTGTCCGGTAAGACCCGTTTGTGGTCTATCTAAAGTTCGTCCCGTATTATAATACTTATCCGCAGAGAAAGCATTTCCATTATGGGTAACCGCACTACCTCCCGAATTTATTCGTAGGGCAAAATTATTTGGTTTACTATCGTCAGGTTCGTCAACTTTTGGCTCTTCAACTTCTGGTTCCTCAACTTGTGGTTCTTCAACTTCTGGCTCTTCATTACCTCCGTCTGTATAACCTTCTGACCTAATACGGTAAGCCCAACTTTTTGTTCGATCATTATTTGGTAGAGAAGGTGGTTGTAATCTACCTGAACTGTTTGTTTTAATAGTACCTGCTGAAATCCAACCTCCACTAGTCACGTTCCACCACTCGAATAAGTAAGTTTCAGAAGCCAATAAATTTGTTAGCGAAGGGAGTGATGACGGGCTGTTCCTAGAATCTGCCGCAAAAAATCCTAAGCCAAATGATTTATCATCCGAAATCGATAATGTATGAAGATAATCCTGACTGTCACTTAGATTAGTGTCCGCCGCTGGTATCAATCTGGCATAATTATGATCAGAATCCAAAATAAAACTTTTTAAATGACCCATAGCTTGAGAATCAAATCGCTTTAAAGCGTTAACCTGAGGGTCATTATTTGCTACGATTGTTCCCCCATCGGACTGACTCCTTCCTGTTGAAACAGCTGCTCCTGCATACCACGCATCTCCCCAAGCATGTCCTGCCAAGCCACCGCTTAGTACAGATCCGTACATTTGCATTTGTGCCATGGTTGCATCATTTAGCCCTGGGTTTATTTCATTACCGGAATGTAGTCCCCAACCTGGATAAAATGGCTCTAAATTAAGTGATGGTTTTGCCGGTTGATGGTGATAAATATTACGCATCCATAAATGCATAGTTTCATCTCTTTCTGCATTACTAACATTCTGAATGTCAAGAGCGGTGGGTATATCTCTTTCCCAATTGTTTAAAGAGGTATTAAAGGACATTGCTGTTCTAGGCTGTCCATAGGGCATTCTATAAGCACCCATCTTACTGTATAACTTACTATTTGCTGCCCTAACTACTTCTTTCCATTTAGGATATACAGAAGATTGACTATCATGATGCACCCAACTAAAAATCATATTGTAGCAACCATATCGCGCCCATAAATAGCGGACATAGTTATAAAACGCATCTTTCTCCTTAGTAGAACGCGTATACCACAACTCACTCCTTCGAACAGTTTCAAATAAAGTGACAAAACCTTGATCAGACAAAAACTGCATTCTCTCATCTACGGACTGCCAATACGATGGTTGAATCTTAAGATAATCAACTTCTTGCCCAGGGCCTTTCAATTCAAATGGCCCCTCTCCGTTAGGGCCTGTTTTTTTGTGGTGCGTTTTTTCGGCCCATAGTTCAGTATAGCTATCATTAGGAAAGCTAGCAATAACATTAAGACCATTAAACCCTTGTCCTTTTCTTGCTGAAATGTAATCCTTCAAGGATATTCCACTAATATTATTTGCACGATCAAAACCAAATACTGAGGTTAGCGCAGACCAAGACGTATCTGCCGTGTAAAAGAATGGAGTACCATCCGCATATTCCAGAGTACGATTGTTGGAAGCCACTCTTATAAAACCTCTGTTGTTGGGATTACTACTTACATTTGCCGTAGTAGCAGTAAAGACTCCACTTCGGCCTATAAAACTCCGGTCTGAATTTTCGACTGTTTCATTTAGAACTTTCCAGGTCCATTTTCCTGGGGAAGTAGCCACCAAACGAGCACGGAATACATTTCCGCCATCCCAGAATATTGGTATGCGATATACTTCAGTTGAAGAACCTTCCTTTTTTAATTCAACCCACACATCTACATCCATGTATGCGTTACTATATTGTTGTTGACTATTAAACTCTATTTCAACAACTTCCATAACCCGGTAGCTGGTTTGTTGGGCAAATAGACTAGTATTTGTAAAGCCGTACAGTGTTACGAGCAAAACTATTCTAACCAATAAAGAATTGTGTTTGTAAAAGCATCTGCTTTTTACAAAATCGATAAATGAAATCATTTGTGGGGGAATTTAAATTAGTTTTAACTAAACAAATACGTTAGAAGAGTGGTGATTGGACGTCATTCATCCATAAAATATGCTTTTTAACGTTTGTAACGTTCGGATGGTATTATTTATTGTCCAATCTAGAATTATTAAAAACCAAACCCACAAAATTGATGATCCCCCAATCATCTCCTATGCGGGTTGGCTTAAGATTTGGTAACCATCGTCATGAGTTATATCCCTTTTCAACAGTTTAAACATACAGTCAATTTAACTAAAGATATTTCTCCGCTTCTAGAACCAAAATAGTACAAACCATATGATAGTCTAAACTTATATCGCTTAATGGAAAAGCGGTCAAAGAATCATCTGTTTCCATATCATAATCTAAACTACATTGCGGTGTATTATCTAATTAAATACTGGGCACCTATCAAAAGGTTTGGACAAACATACCATCATAAAATGCCAATACCTTACGGATATCTGTAAGGTATTGGCATTTATTGACTCAAAATAAATGAGAAGTATATTTTTTTAAATTCTGCCTTGCTTAATCAACTTAGCAATAAGGTGGTGCGTATTTTTAGCCCCGAAGGCATCAAATAATCTACTTACTTTTTTATCTATAGTACTTTCACTATTTGGAGAAATATTCTGATTTTTCATTTTCTCGGAAATTTCTTTTTTGGTAAAGCCCTCGGCTAGGTCTTGCAAAATCATAAGGTCGTATTTATCCAATTCAAAAATAGTGTTAGCGGTATTTAAATTGATCTGCGGAGAGACATACGTTCTGTTCTGATACACTTCTTGAATAGCAGTCATCAGTTCACTAAGTCCATTACGACCTTTACAGACGTAACCGTTGATTTTCTGAGTAGTGAAAAGCGGGTTAATCTCTGCTGGATTATCTATCATTGAATTTACAATGATTTTTACATTGGGATCTATGCCTCTTACAGCCTCAATAAGAGATTGGCCAGAAGTCAACCTACGAGCAACAGGTCCTTCCTTAAACGACAAATCTGTAATTACTAATTCATAACCATCATCATTAGCAAATGCTGTTTTAAATCTATTATAGGCATTATCACAATACAATTCTTCTTGTATTTCTTCTATTTCAAGCCTGTCTTCAATGGTATTGACAATACCCTTGTTGGTATCTTGAAAATCTTCTGCTATCAGTATTTTTTTGAACATAGCCGGCACTATTTAATTCGGAATTTTTACTTGAGCTCTAAAACCTTCGCCCTTCTCAGAATCAAAAGTAAGACTTCCGTTAATGGCTAGAATACGCTTTTCTGTATTCCATAGTCCATTTTTATTATTTAGGCTACTTTTTGCAGCACCATTGCCGTTATCCGCATACAGTATTTTTAACCTGGTCTTGGTCTGTTCAAAATCTAAAGAAACTATCGAAGCCCCACTATGCTTTTGCATATTTATCATTAGCTCTTGCAATACTTTATATAGGGTTTTCTTAGTTAAATCCGATAAGATGTTCCAATCTACCTCCTTACTTCCAGTAACTAATAATTGGGTGTTTTTACCATAACTGCTTAACATGCCAAAAAGCACCTCTTTAAATCTTGAGCCGGTATCAACATCATTGATTTTCCTTGAAAAATCCCTACTCTGACTATATAAACTGTCAACAACATTTAAAACTTCCGTAGTATCCGAACCATTCTGAAGCAATACCATGGCGTGGTTTAGTTTTCCTGCAAAATCATCATGCAGTTTTCTTGAAAATTCCGCCTCGGTCTCATAGGTGGCTTCTATTTTTGCCGTTCTACTCTGCTGTTTTAAACGCCTTGCCCTTTGTATAAAAAAGAATACGCCACAAACAGATAGTACCAGAACAAATGCCAAACCTGAGTATGATATTAATTTCTGATTGCGCTGTTCGGCAACTTCTAATTGATTTTCCGCATTTTTCTTTTCCAAGCGAAGGATAGATTCTTGCTTAAGCGTATCATCATATCTATATTTAGCAAATTGGGTCTTTACTTTTAGTTCTTGATCATATAAACTATCCTGCAACAAAACATAGCGGTCTTTTACTTTAATATCATTAGGTACCAGCTTCATTAGTTGACGTAATGCATCCTTTTCTGCCCGTGGTATTTTTAAAGCATTTGAAAGTTGAATTACAGAATCAAAATAGGCTTTTGCTTTTCTAGGATTCTCCTTACTATAAAACTCCCCTAAGTGGCTATAACTCGCCATTTGACCTCTTTCATCCTTCGCCTTAATCCTTATTTTTAATGGTTTCTCAAAAGCATTAGAACTAATTGATTCTCCTGATAGCCATTTTGCATAGGCCAAATTATCTTGAACTCTAGCAAGCTCTTTTGAAGTAGTCTTGATAACGGAATCTTTCTTTATTCTGCTCAAAAGTTCAATAGCTTTACCCAACTCATTATCATCAATATAACTAGCGGCTAAATTGTTTTTGTAAATCAAACGGCTTTTATCGGAATCCGTTATATCTATTGCCTTTTGGTAATAATTTACGGCATCTGAAAAATTTAAAAGTTTCCTGTGGTTAGTAGCCAAGGTATTATAACAATTGGCCCTTTTATCCGGTTGTTTCAAATACCGCAAGGCATCCGTTAGCGTTTCTTTACTGCCGAAAAAGTCATTGTTATTTTTTTGGATGACACCAATGTTCAAGAGGTTTTCACCAATTTGACTGCTATCGTTCAACTTGGTATAATATTCTTTTGAAAGTGAATAACTTTCAACTCCCTTATAAAAATCATGCTTTATTTCAGCAAAATAATAGCCTAACAAATAATAGTGTTCTGCTAAAAGCGATGCATTTTCATTTTTTGAATTGTGATTTAAAAGAAGGTTACTATAATATACCAAGCTATCATACTCCCCAGCAGTAAAATGTAGCAGGCTTTTTTGGTCCAGGACGTATTCATAAAGCGAATCATCTACATGATTTTTTAAATCTTGATACGATTTATTTATGGCCTCTTTTCGCTGCTCTATTGGTAATTTTCTGTTTTTTGAAATATTGTATTCAAGAGTGGTACTATCAGAAACTAATCCAGAAGTTCTTGTTGATTCATTTCTAGAAGTACAGGCAACAATTAGACAACCGATAATTAAGAAAACCAACTTTTTCAAAAGCATTAGGAATTGTTAGATTAACCAAAAAGAGCCCTACTATAAAACATGGCTCAAATTAATCAAATTTATCGGCTTTGCTGTGAAGATTCCATAACTGAAATCTTCTTACTCTATTTTCAATACGACCAATTTTGAATATGAATAATATTCTATGCCGGGTTATTGTAAAAGACAAAAATCAACATGATTAAGAATAAAAAGATTGAAAAACGGAATATGAACTATCCGATTTTCATCGTTTCACAACTTAAATCTTACTTGATACACACATTTTCCTACATTTCACAACTTGCCTCAACGATCAAAATAAAGATTTCGTATATTCGTGGTATATTATTTGCTCACATAATTATATGAAGCACTTTTACTTAATTCTTACTTTTCTATGTATTTCCTTTTCCTATGGGCAAAATTCCCAAGGAAATGGAGACATTAAAGGTTTTAAACTTTACCCAAATCCCGTTACTAACGGTAAGGTGTATATTAGTACTTCCGAAAATGGCCCAAAGCAAATTTTAATTTATGATGTTTTGGGGACTCAGGTATTTAAAAGTAAGATCAATGAAAACGAACTATACCTTTCCAATATTGACGCAGGTGTCTATGTACTGCGTGTATACCAAAACAATAAAGTGGCTACCCGAAAATTAATTATCAAATAGGGCAATACTTTTCAACTTCTCCCAGTACTTGCTGGAAGGCACTTATTTTCAACTTCTTAAGAATTTATCTTCCTAGTTTTCATTCCAACACCTGTCGATGAATGGTAAAAAACAGCGATGAACGGAAATCAATGTTCTGTTCACAAACACTTAGGCCACTTTCACAACATTTTGTAATGACCAAAGCCCTCGTTGGTTACCTTTAAGCTATTGACCCCAAATCAATAGATATGCGTGCTACCTACTTCATGCTTTTAATGGTATTTACCATTGGGCTGTCCGCCCAGGAATCATTTAAATATGAAAATCAACCCAAAGAAGAAATTCCTGGTTTTAAACTGTACCCTAATCCTGCTTTTACCGATGTAGTGAACGTTATTACGAGAGATAATCAACTAAAACAGGTCAAAGTCTATGATGTCTTTGGTAAAATTGTACTAACTCAACAAATCTCCAAAAGCAATCTTAATATCTCCAGACTAGTGCCGGGAGTATATGTTTTACAGGTAACCGAAAACAAAAAAACCAGTAACCGCAAGCTTGTCGTAAAGTAACTCCATAAAAAAAAGCTCCCGTTCGAGAGCTTTTTTCAATTTAATTAAAACAAGTATTAAATATGTTACTCTTATCAATGGTTGTTGAATTACCACGTAATAAGAGACTGTAAACTATAGTATTTCAACTACTTCTAAATCAAAAATAAGATCTTTACCTGCTAAAGGGTGATTACCATCTACTACTATAGTTTCTTCTTTAACATCGGTAACCAACAAGTTGATTTCTTGTCCGCTCTGTGTTTGAGAAACAAGCCCCATTCCTACTTTAGGCTCAATATCCTGTGGTAATTGACTTTTTGGAACCTCCTGTATCAATTCTGTTTTAGGCTCTCCGTAAGCTTCTTCTTTTGGAATATTAACGGTCTTTTTCTCATTGATTTTCATATCAATAAGACCTTTTTCAAAACCAGGTATCAATTGCCCTTGCCCCATTGTAAATTCAATAGGCTCTCCTCTTTCTACAGAGCTATCAAAAACTTCTCCTGTAGCCAATTTTCCTGTGTAATGTACTTTTACTTTATCGTTCTCTTTAACTTGACTCATAATATCATTTTAAAAAACAGCAAAATGCTATTTTATAGCTATTTCGGTAAAGGTACAGGTATAAAACCGGTTACAAAATCTTTAACCCAAGGCTACTGGGTATTTGGAAAACATTAACATATTATTCTCAAATAGTTAAAAGAATTAACATTTGGCTTGTGTTCTCAAAATAGCCCTTTTCATCTGGACCAGAATTATCCACTTTTACCCATGTTGTTTATTTTATACGGTTAAGGATATCACTATTTTTGCCAAAGGAACTCTTTTATGAACGGTAGTAAAATTTTTAAAATTAATTCTCAGCATGAATTTGATGTTCAGGCCTTAAATGTGTTCAAACATCAATATCACAATAATCCTACATATCATCAATTCTGCTCCTACCTAAAAAAGTCTGACGAAAACGTAACCCAAGTTTCCGAAATACCTTTTCTACCTATCTCGTTTTTTAAGTCAAAAGATATAATTTCCGGCGAAAAAAAACCTGAAGCCATCTTTACAAGCAGTGGTACCACAGGAAGCGAGACAAGCAAACATTTTGTTAATCGGATTTCTCTATATGAACATAGTTTCCGAAAAGCTTTTGAGATTTTCTACGGAAAAGTACAGGATTATTGCGTTCTTGCCCTATTACCATCCTACCTAGAACGGGAAGGTTCATCACTTATCTATATGGTAGATGATATGATAAAAGAAAGCAAACACGAGGATAGCGGCTTCTACCTCAATAACATAGAAAGTCTCCATCAGAAGTTACTAGAACTTGATGCCAGTGGCCAAAAGATACTACTTATTGGGGTCTCTTTCGCTCTTTTGGATATGGTTGAAAACCATCATATTCAGCTTAAAAATACAATCATTATGGAAACTGGCGGTATGAAAGGGCGGAGAAAAGAATTAATTCGCAAAGAACTACATGATATTCTAAAAACTGGATTTGGAGTACCGGTCATACACTCGGAATACGGCATGACAGAGCTTCTATCGCAAGGGTATTCTAAAGGTAACGGTATTTTTGAAACTCCACCTTGGATGAAAATATTGATTCGTGATACGGAAGACCCGTTGACATATCAAGACCACAAAAAAACGGGGGGCATAAACGTCATAGATTTAGCGAATATTGATTCTTGTGCATTTATTGCTACACAAGATTTAGGCAAAACTTATGATAACAGTACGTTTGAAGTGCTAGGCCGTTTTGACAATTCTGATGTTAGGGGCTGTAATCTTATGGTCCTTTAAAGACCTAAAATTTTAGCATCTACGAAGAAGGTTGTATTTACATCTATTTCATGATCAGTGCTGATCAACTCGTCCGTAACGGTTTCCAATCTAAGATTGAATTTATCTTTTTTGATGTAATCCTTAAGGTCAATATCAATTACATCTACATCCAAGACATCGCCTACGGTATCGTCAACTTCCTCTTTGGAAGCAATCATAATTTCATCAAGACCTTCTGCAGAAATATAAACCTTTAAAGATTCAAGGAAACTAAAGTCGCTATCGTCCGGCGTTGTAATCTTTAATTCCAACTCAGTCAGCTTAATTTCCTCGATTAAATCTTTACGCGTATCATTTACCTCAAACTCCGATTCCGAATTGGTTTCCACATCTGGGGTAAACATATCAAAAGGAAGATCAATTCCTGTTGAGGACGGTATAGTAACTTGAGTTGTATAATCTATATTGAACTTGGTAAGCTCATCCAATTTATCACAAGAAGCAAAAACAGAAATCGCAGTAATTAAAATTAGAAATTTACGCATACTAAAACGGGGTTTAAAAAGCATTATGGGTACATAACGCTTACCAAACCCCATTTAGTCTATGTTTTTTTAGAATGGTGAAAAAATTACTAAATCGACTAACTTACCACTAGTACAAAGTAATTTTTCTTACCTCGCTGTAGCAGCACAAACTTGCCGTTGATTACATCGTTTTCAGTGATTAAGTAATCAGCTTTTACCTTTTCCTTATTTACTGAAATAGAGTTTTGTTTCAATTCTCTCCTTGCTTCACTATTAGAAGCCAAAAATCCTGTTTTATCTGCCAAAGCACCGATCATATCCAATCCTGGAGTAAGTTCCGATTTAGAAATTTCGGCTTGTGGGACACCATCAAAAATATCTAAAAAGGTCTTTTCGTTCAGACCTTTTAAATCTTCTGAAGTTGATTTCCCAAAAAGAATGTTACTAGCTTTCTGAGCATTCTCCAAATCTTCCTGAGAATGCACCATAACAGTAATTTCTTCAGCCAGGCGCTTCTGTAAAGCACGCATATGTGGCGCCTCTTGATGCTCTTTTATTAAGCCATCTATTTCTTGTTTTGAAAGGAAAGTAAATATCTTAATGTATTTTTCAGCATCCTCATCCGATGTGTTCAACCAGTATTGGTAAAACTTGTAAGGTGATGTACGCTCAGAATCCAACCAGATATTTCCTCCTTCGGTCTTACCGAACTTGGTTCCATCTGCTTTTGTAATTAAAGGGCAAGTTAAAGCAAAGCCTTTTCCTCCTCCTATTCTTCTAATGAGTTCCGTTCCGGTGGTTATATTCCCCCACTGGTCACTACCACCCATTTGTAGCGTACAATTATGGTTCTGGTATAAGTACAAGAAATCATACCCCTGCACCATTTGGTAGGTGAATTCAGTAAAGGACATCCCTTCTTTGGATTCTGCCGAAAGTCGCTTTTTGACCGAATCCTTGGCCATCATATAATTAACGGTGATATGCTTACCCACATCTCTTATAAAGTCCAAAAACGAAAAATCCTTCATCCAGTCATAATTATTGACCAAGATGGCAGCATTATCAGCATTTCCATCAAAATCCAAGAAACGTGACAATTGTTCTTTCAATGCTTCTTGGTTATGACGCAGTGTAGGCTCATCCAGTAAATTACGCTCTGCAGATTTACCAGAAGGATCACCGATCATACCTGTAGCACCGCCTATAAGCGCATACGGTTTATGGCCGGCCAATTGAAAGTGACGCAGCATCATAACACCTACTAAGTGGCCAATATGCAATGAGTCCGCGGTAGGGTCAATACCTACGTAGGCAGATTGCATTTCGTTCATTAGGTGTTCTTCGGTTCCCGGCATTGCGTCATGCAACATGCCTCTCCATTTTAATTCTTCTACAAAGTTTGAAGTCATGTCCGTCTATTCTGAAAATTTGCTACAAATATAAAAGTAAATCATGGCCTGACCCTTGATTATTAAAGGAATTTATTCCGTGCTATTTGCTAACTTTGGCAGATGGTCTTGGTTACAGGAGGAACGGGGTTAGTTGGCTCACATCTTTTATTCAAATTGGTGCAGAACGGTTATTCCGTAAGGGCAATTCACAGAAAAGACAGTGATCTTAAACGTGTGGCCAAGATTTTTGGCTATTATACAGATGACGCCCAACTTTTCAACAAAATAGAATGGGTAGAAGCTGATATTATTGACATACCGGCCTTAGAGATTGCTTTTGACCAGATTACCCACGTCTACCACACTGCAGCACTTATTTCTTTCGACCCACAGGATTTTGATACGCTCCAAAAAATAAACACGGAAGGAACCGCCAATATTGTAAACCTCTGTATCACTAACGGAATAAAGAAACTTTGCTACACCAGCACTATAGGAGCTATTGGCAGAAGTCTAGGTGATGCCATGGCGAATGAAGAAAATGCCTGGACACCTCGCGAAGCCAATGTATACGGATTGACCAAGCAGGCTGCAGAAATGGAAGTTTGGCGCGGTTCCCAAGAAGGTTTACCCGTAGTAATGGTGAACCCGGGTGTAATTGTAGGACCAGGATTCTGGTACAGTGGTAGTGGTGATTTATTCTCGGTAGCTAAAAAAGGATATCGGTTTTATCCGCCTGGCGGAACAGGTTTTATTACCGTTTACGACGTAGTCAAAATGATGATTTCCTTAATGGATTCGGAGATAATAAACGAACGTTATATTGCGATATCGGAGAATCTAACCTTCCGAGAGATTCTTACTAAAATCACTACCCAGTTGGGAATTAAGCCTCCCAGCGTGCAATTAAAATTTTGGCAACTTGAAATAGGCAGATGGTTTGATTACCTAAAAAACCTATTTCTTAAAAACGGCAGGAGAATTACCAAAAACTCCATACAATCCCTTAAACATCGAGAAATTTACGATAACCAAAAGATTAAAACCGATTTAAATTTTGAATTCGAAGCACTGGATGATACCATTATCTTTTGCTGCAAAAAATTTACGGAAGAGTATCCGTAGCTTTTTTTGTCTTTGCTTCCTGTCTTTTTAGTTTCTCCTTGGCAACCCGCAGGCTATCATTAATTTTTTTCTGCTCCTCTAACGCTTTTCCCTCACGCTCAAGATTAGCCTCTACCTCCTTGTATATTTTCTCATACTCTACAGGCAGAGAGGCATAATACCTATCACTTTCTACCAACTGCAGACTGTCTATGTTATATTTGTTGAAAATATATTCCATAGGCTCTATATCATTATCCCGAAGCACTTGGATATTGGTAGTTTTTGCTGCGTTTACAATAGCCAAATCTTGAAGAATATCAACCATTTTCTCTTTTGGAATAAGATTTTCTGGTTTTTCCAAAAGTTGTTCATTGCAAGAAGCAAATCCAAAAAACACCAACACTATGACTAAAACCCTCATACTATCTGTTGAATGTTAATCGCTTTGCATTTTTCTCAGCAGAGAAGTTTCCGTTTTCATAGGCCAAATGACCATTTACAAAGGTATGGGTTACGGAAGATTTAAAAGTAGTGCCCTCAAAAGGAGACCATTTACATTTATAAGCAATATTTTCTTTAGTAACCTGATAAGGAGCATTCATATCAACAACCACTAAATCCGCATAATAACCTTCTCTAATATACCCTCGCTTTTCAATTTGAAAAAGTATGGCAGGATTGTGACACATCTTCTGAACCACCTTTTCAACAGAGATTACATTTTCATGAACCTTGTCCAGCAATGCCGTTAACGCATGCTGCACTAGCGGACCACCAGAAGGAGCTTTGGTATAAACATTGTCTTTTTCACTTAATAGATGTGGCGCATGATCTGTTGCAATTACATCTAAGCGATCATCTAATAAAGCTTTCCACAATTGATCTCTGTCTCCTGCAGTTTTTACGGCAGGATTCCATTTTATCAAAGTGCCTTTCGTATCATAATCGGTTTCGGAGAACCATAAGTGATGTACACATACCTCAGCCGTAATTTTCTTCTGCTCCAAAGGAATATCATTCCTGAACAATTCCGTTTCCTTACCTGTGGATAGATGAAAGACATGAAGACGTGCTCCCGTTTTCTTTGCCAGTGCAATAGCTTTTGAAGAAGAAAGGTAACAAGCTTCCTCACTTCTTATTTTAGGGTGATATTTTACTGGAATATCATCTCCGTATTTCTCTTTATACTCCGCAAGGTTTCTTTTGATGGTACCCTCATCCTCACAATGGGCAGAGATTACCATTTCTGTATTTCTAAAAATCTTTTCAATAACAACTTCATCATCAACCAACATATTACCAGTAGAAGACCCTAAAAACAGTTTTACTCCAGAGCAGGCATTTCTGTCCAATCGTTTTAATTCTTCCAAATTATCATTGGTGCCACCAAACAGAAAAGAGTAATTGGCAAAACTGGATTTAGCTCCCATTTGGAACTTTTCTTCTAATTTCTCAACAGTTGTTGTCTGTGGTGTTGTATTTGGCTGTTCCATATAAGTAGTAATACCCCCTGCCACTGCAGCTCTACTTTCTGAGGCAATATCTCCTTTATGGGTAAGACCTGGCTCTCTAAAATGTACCTGATCATCAATAACTCCCGGTAAAAGATATTTTCCTTCTATATCTATTACTTTGGCCGTATCATCAGAAATATTAACGGCAATTTTCACGATTAAGTCATCTTGAAGTAGAACATCGCTTTCAAAAATTGAATTTTCGTTTACGATTTTGGCATTTTTTATCAATACTTTCCCCATACTAAAATCTAGATTTATAGAACATACTTCGCATCTTCATCATAAAAACTCCAAAAATGGCTTCTTGTATAATAGATGATGTCATTTTTGATTTACCTCTTACCCGATCCCGGAAAATAATTGAAACTTCTTCAATCTTATAGTTCTTTAAATAGGCCCTGAATTTCATTTC
>Ga0114952_1001967_pt1 | contig 16461 bp, 16 predicted proteins | sample SidtaG_2_FD_87303 | JGI IMG/M metagenome (GOLD analysis project Ga0114952, IMG submission 87303) | Marine algal microbial communities from Sidmouth, United Kingdom - Sidmouth_Asex2 metaG | ecosystem: Host-associated > Algae > Red algae > Unclassified | place: Sidmouth, United Kingdom | collected...
CTGCTCGAGGGGGCTCGCCGATCGGTCGCGGAGTCGCGAGAGCTCCAGGAGCGCGTGCGCCTCGGTACCGAGGGGTTGTCGGGGCCGATCCGCATCGGCATGCCCGTGGATGTCGGGCGCATGCGCCTCGTGCCGTTGCTCGACCGGTTCATGGCCGAGCATCCGCACATCGACATCGACCTGCAGCTGACGGACGAGCGCACCGATCTGGTGGCCTCCGGGCTGGATCTCGCCATTCGCCACGGACGGCTGCTGGACAGCTCGCTGATCGTCCGCACGCTAGCTCCGAGTCGTCGGCTGGTCTGTGCCTCGCCCGCGTGGTTCGCCGCCAACGACACGCCACGCGACCCGTCGGAGCTGAGCGAGCGCGAATGCCTGGTGATGCGCTTCGGCGGGGAGCTGGACAATCTCTGGCCGTTCGAGATCGACGGCCGGCCGACGATGATAGCGGTACGCGGCAGGCGCATCGCGAACGACGGCCAGCAGATCCGCGAATGGTGCGTGGCGGGTCACGGGCATGCATTGAAAGCCAAGCGGGACGTCGCCGCCGACATCGCCGCCGGGCGGCTCGCGACGTGTCTCGGGGAATTCGCGATCGAGCCTGCCGCCCTGCAGATTCTCTATCCCTCGGCGCTCGCGTTGCCGAGGCGCGTGCGCCGACGGATCGATCACCTGGTCGAGGCGTTCGCCGGGGAGTGAGGTCAGCGCCCCGAGAACCTCGGATCACGCTTGTCGAGAAACGCGTCGATGCCCTCGCGCGCGTCGTCCGTCGAGAAGATCGAGTGATAGACCCTGCGCTCGAACCGCAAGCCGGCGCCGAGTCCCGTCTCCAGCGCCTGATCGACGCACTCGCGTGCCAGCATCGTGGCCGTGCGCCCGTACGAGGCGATCGTCGTGGCGACCGCGAGCGTCTCGCGCAGGAAGGTCGCGTTGTCGAACACCCGGGCGACGAGGCCGGCGCGTTCGGCCTCGAGCGCGGTGATGGTGCGTCCGCTCAGGATCATGTCCATCGCCTTCGCCTTGCCCACGAGCCGGGTGAGGCGCTGGGTGCCGCCCATGCCGGGAATCAGCCCGAGTCCGATCTCGGGCTGACCGAAGGTCGCGCCGCTCGCCGCGTAGATCGTGTCGCACATCATCGCCAGTTCGCAGCCGCCGCCGAGCGCGTGTCCGGCGACCGCCGCGACCTTCGGGGTACGCAACGCCGCGAAGCGGTCCCAGCCGGCCAGGAAGTCATCGTGCAAGGCACTCGCGTGATCGCGCCCGCGCATCTCCCGGATGTCCGCGCCGGCGGCGAAGGCCCGCTCGTCGCCGGTGATCACGAAGCAGCCCACCTCCGGGTCGTCGTCGAGCGGTCTCAGCGCCGCGAGCGTTTCGCCGAGCACCGTGCCGTTCAGCGCGTTGCGCGCCTCGGGCCGCTCGATCGCCAGTAGCGCCACGCGCCCGTGCCGCTCGAGGCGCACGCTCGCGCCTGTCCTTCCACCGTGCATGTCGAGGGTCTCCTTCACGAATCCCAGATCGCCCCGTAGGCGGGAATGCCGCGCGCTTCCATGGCGCTGACCACCTGACGCGTGAGCGTCTGGTTGGCGATGACGATCACCGCCTCGGCATCGAACTCGCGGTGGGCGATGTAGGCCAGGCGGACGAGATCCGGCTTACCCTGCTCGACGGTGTCCCAGATCACCGCGTTCGGCTGGGCCGCGAGGATCTCGCCGACCAGGGTGTCGCCGTAGGTCGTGCGCGGCGTGCGGGTCGACCAGACCAGCTGCGCCGGCGTGGCGCCGCTCAAAAGGTGCGGCAGCGCGGGCCCGATGCCGCTGCCGGTCGCCACCCAGACGACGCGGCGGAACAGCTTGTCGACGTTGCCGACACCGGCGGTGGGGATGCCGCGCACCCAGACGTGGGAGGGCCGATCGTCGATGAAGCGACCGGTCCAGTCGCCCGCCCGGCTGATCGTCAGCCGAAAGCCGTCCCTCCCCGGCGTCGGCACGTTGGCGAACGAATGCCATTCGAGCAAGGGGTTCCTGCTGATGGCGGTCGCCGAGCCGGCGAATGGGGTGACGCCGTGGTCGAAGCGGGTGAGCGCCACGTGCGTGGAGGGGCGGGCGATCTCGACCGGCACTCGACGCAGTCGCCACCAGGGGGAGATCACGCTCAGCGTCACGATGGCGAGCGCCCAGGTTCCGGGGGAGGCGAGCCAGGCAGCGGGTGTCGCCTGGGGCGCGCTCGCGCGGAACGCCGCCCACGAATGCAGCCAGAACAGCGCCAGCGAGCTCCAGCCGCCGAAGCGGTGCATGCGCTCGAACAGATCGTGCCATCTCGCGCGCATCCGGGGCAGCGCCGTCACCACGATCGCGGCGAGCAATGCGACGAGCATCCACGACAGCGCCACCACGCTCGCCGAGGCACCGGGTAGGCCGTGACTCCATTGCCACGTGGAGGCGATCGCGAGAACGGCGAACCAGACGCTGGCGGCTAAGGCGCCGCCCGAGTGCAGCCCGCCGAAGTGATAGACCTTGCCGAATTTCGCGCGGATCGCGAGCGGCACCCGGTGGGGGACGGCCGTGGCGAGGCGGAACAGGAGATTGATCACTCGCTGCTGGCGGATCAGCACGGCCGCGGCGAGATTGATGACGGCCATCGCGTTCAGCGCGGCGAGGTCGATCCCATCCGCGCGGAACCAGTCGAGATGCCAGATGGCCGCGCCGAGCACGGCGAGGTTTGCGCACAGCACCAACGCGAGCAACCGGTTGTACTGATCGAAGCGGTGATCGGCCCAGCGCCGCCGCCACGAGCCGCTCCCGGCCGGCAGGCGAATGTCCCGGTGATGGCGGATCAGCCCCGGCAGCAGCGACGGCCGACGCCGTCCCGCGCGTCTGGTCGGAGGTGCGAAACGGACTTCCGAGTTCATCGGCCGATCTCCGTCATCGCGCGCTCTCGCGGCGAGACGTCCGCCGAGCTGTCCGTGGCGATTCCGCTGGTGTCGGCGATCCTGTCGGTGCCGTTGGTGCCGTTGGTGCCGTTGGTGCCGTTGGTGCCGTTGGTGCTGTCGGTGCCGTCGGTGCCGTCGGTGCCGTTCGCGCCACAGGTGGTGTCGGTATCGATGCGCCGGGTGGCCTTCCGGGCCGCCGTGCGACAGCGTGCGAGCAAGGCGCGCTTGTCGATCTTGCCGCGATCGGTGGACGGCAGCTCGTCGACGGCGAGCACCACGACCGGCTCGCAGTAATAGGGCAGCGACTCGCGGACCCTGGCACGCGCCTCGGTCTCGTCGACCGTCGCCGGGGTCACGACCGCCACGAGGTCGCGATCGCTCAGCTTCATCGTGACCGCCCGGCGGCACCCGCTCGCTCGCTCCAGCGCCTGCGACACCGCATCGAGCTCGACCCGGAACCCGCGGATCTTCACCTGATCGTCGGTGCGACCGAAGTGCTCGAGTGCTCCGTCCGGGGTCCAGCGCCCGAGGTCGCGCGTGCGGAACATCATCCGCTCTCCACCGAGAAACGGGTCTGGCCGGTAGCGCTCGGCGGTGAGCGTCGCGTTGTCGAGGTAGCCCGCCGTCACGCAGTCGCCTCCGGCCCACATTTCGCCGATCTCGCCGATCGGCAGCGGGTCGAGATTCGTGTCGAGAACGTAGACGGTGTTGTTCGGGGTCGGGCCGCCGATCGTCAGCCGCGGCTCTCCGGGGCGGAACACCCGCATGGTGTTGACGATCGCGGTCTCGGTCGGACCGCAGGCGTTGTGGAAGTCGCACCGCGAGGCCCAGGCGTCGGCGAGCGGTCGCGGGCACGGCTCTCCGGCGACGGCGACGGCGCGGACGCGCGGCGCAGCGTCGGGGTCGATGCGGGCGAGCACGGAGGGGGTGGCGATCAGTACCGTCGCGGTGCGCGCGGCCTGCTCGATGTCGTCGCCGCGAATCACCAGCGTGGCACCGTTGGCCAGACAGCCGAGGATTTCCCAGGCAGCCATGTCGAAGGAGATGCTGAGCAGCTGCGCGACACGATCGCCCGGCCCGATGGCGAGATTTCCCGGAGCGGTCAGCAGGATGTTGCAGACGTTGCCGTGGGTGACCTGCACACCGTTCGGGACGCCGGTGGTGCCGGAGGTGAACAGGATGAAGCAGCGGTCCTCGGCGGAGGGGCGAGGCGCGGGTGGCCGGCGCTCGAGCGGAGCTGCCTCACCCTGCGCGTCGATCGCGATCACCTCGACGCCCGGCACCGAGGGCAGTAGCTCACGGTAGCGCGCCTCGGTGAGAATGACCCGCGAACCGCTCGTGCGGACGATGTGCTCGAGCTGTTCGGCCGGTGCGACGCACACGTCCTGCGGCACGTAGGCGGCACCGCACTCGAGCGTCGCGACGATGCCGACGATCAGCTCGATGCCGCGCGAGGCGAACAGGCAGACCGCGTCGCCGCGACTGATGCCCTGCTGGTTCAGCCGGCGTGCCAGTGCCTCCGCACGACGCTGCAGCTGCCGGTAGGTGATACGGCGACCGAGGTGCTCGACGGCCATCGTGTCGGGAGCCCGGGCGGCGCGCTCCGCGATGGCGTGGTGGATGCAACGGTACGCCGCCGGCATGCGCTCGCCCGCCCCGAACCGCCGAAAGCGTTCACGGTCCTCGCGGGTGAGAGCGCTGAGCGGCGCGTCGCGAAAGGCGAGTGGATCGGCGTCGGCATCCCGATGTCCATGGGCGTGTCGCGCGTGCGACGGCAGGGCGGGTGGTGACATGACGGTTCGGGCGGGAATCGCATCGGGCATCGCGGCCTCCATCGGTTGCGTGCGCCCGTGTGCCGGGCTTGCAGAGATGGACGAATTCCCCCCCGCCGGAGTTGTCACGAAACCTTCACCCTTTTCTGACGATTCGGGCACATCAGTCCCGAGTTTCGACTCGGCGCGCAGCGGTGCAAGGGGCCTGAAAGGTCGTTAGAAATCCGTTAGGAATTCGGCAAGATCGGCTTAGAACTCGCCTGTCAGGATGACCATTCCCCTGCAGTTGAGTCTTCCATCATGAGCCGACGCCCTTCCCTCACGACGACCCTTCCGGTCGCCGCTCTTGTCGCCGCCGTCTCGCTCGCTACCCTCCCGGACACCGCCCGGGCGGGCAACTACGAGCGCACCTATCGCGTAAGCGTCGTCAACATCACGCCCGGCAGCCAGTTCACGCCGGTGCTCGCCGCCGTGCACCGGCGGTCCGCCTCGCTGTTCACGCTCGGCGAGGCTCCCTCCGACGAGCTGGCCACCCTGGCCGAGGGTGGCGACACCGGGCCGTTGCAGGGCATGCTGGACTCGCTCTCAACCGTCTCGTCCACCGCCACCGTGCCCGGACCGTCCGAGGGATTGACCTTCGCCGGCGAGAGCGTGTCGTTCGAGGTGCAGGCACGAGGCCGTCGGGTGATGAGCCTCGCGGCGATGATCTTGCCCAGCAACGACAGCTTCGTCGCCCTCGACTCGGTGCCGCTGCCGTACTACGGCTCCTACACCTTCGATGCGGTCGGCTACGACGCCGGCAGCGAGGACAACGACGAGCTTTGCGCGAGCATTCCCGGACCCACTTGCGGCGTGGACGGCGAGGGGCTCGAAGGGGAGGGCTTCGTGCACGTCAGCGGTGGTATCCACGGCATCGGCGACCTGCCCGAGGAGGAGTACGACTGGCGCAATCCGGTCGCGCGCGTGACCATCACCCGCATCCGCTGAGGCCCTCGCGCCGCCCGGGGCGCGACGGCCCGGACGGTCGTGATCCGGGTGGCGAGCCCGTCGGCAGTTCCACGCGAAAGCGGGTACCGATCCCCACGCGGCTGTCGACACCGACGCGCCCGCCGTGCAGTTCGACCGCGCGCGCGACGATGGCCAGACCTAGTCCGCCGCGGGATCGATCGTCGGCGTGTCCGGACCAGCACGAGTCGAACACGCGCGAGGCGACCTCGGGCGGCATGCCGCAGCCGGTGTCGACGACATCCACACGCAGCGTGCGCGGTGCCACTCGCTGCAGGTGTAGCGTGACTCGCCCGTTAGCGGCAGTGTGACGCAGCGCGTTGTCGACGAGGTTCTCGAACACGCGTTGCACGAGCGCGATGTCGGCTTCGATGCTCAGCGAGTCTCCACGTGCACTCGCCGCATCGACGGCGACGTCGAGCGCGATCGATCGTTCGAGCGCGAGCGGCGCGAAGTCCTGCAGACAGTCGTGCGCGAGCTCGCGCAGCGAGAAGTGCTCGAGCCGTGGCGCGATGTCCTCCGTCGAAAGCCGGGACAGTTCGAACAGCTCGTCGACCCGCGATCCGAGCTTGCAGGCATGGCGGTGCGCGATCGCCAGGTAGCGCTCCCGTTCGGCGGCCCCGAGTCGACCCTCGCCGAGCTGCAGTGTCTCGAGGTAGCCCTTCAGCGTCGTCAGCGGCGTACGCAGATCGTGCGAGACCGAGGCGATCAATCGACGTCGATCGCTGTCGCTGCGCTCGAGCTTCGCGTACTGCGATTGCAGGCGTGCCGTCAGCGAGCCGTATGCGTGAGCCAGCTCGTCGAGCTCGTCGTGCCGACGCGCCCGGTGCGGGCCGGCGACGAGGGGCTGCCGCTCCACCGAAGCGGTCAACTCGCGCAGTCGTCGTGTCAGCGTGAAGAACACGAGCGCGCCGGTCAGACCCGCCAGCGCGAGCGCGCCCGAGAGCATCATCGCCAGATCGCGCGTGGCGCGGCTGTCGTCCAGCGCGTCTCGCCAGGAGGTGTGCGGTGTGCCCGCGAGCACGACGTAGACGTAGCCGTGCAGGACACCCGCGACGCTCACCGGCCAGGCCGAGAACGGTTTCGATTCGTCGCCGTCGAGCGGGTCGTCTCCGAGCAACGGATAGGTGACATCCCCCGCCAGCAGGTGCCGCACCGGTCCCAGGTCGACGCGCCGCGGGGCGATCGAGTTGAGCACGTCGGGCTGGGCGACGATCTCGCCAGCGGTGTCGAGGAGGTAGACCGCCGCGCTCGGGTTGATCGTCATGACGTGTGGGGCGAGCTCGGCGAGGGCCTCGCCCCGGAGACCCTCGGCGTCGGCGAAGGCGCCGGTCTCCACCATGTAGCGCGCGACCGACCGGTTGAGGCGCTGCGTGTGCTCGAGCGAGTGCGTCCGCGCGCTCGATTCCGCCAGCCACAGGCAGAACGCGCCGAGCGCGAGCAGGATCGCGAGAAACACCAGCGTGAGGCGCACGTGCAATGCGCGAAGCCACCTCATGACTCGTCGGAAGGGACGGAAAGCTTGTACCCGACCCCCCATACAGTCGTGATGTAGCGCGGTGCGGAGGGATCGGGTTCGATCTTGGCGCGCAAGCGGTTGATGTGCGTGTTGACGGTGTGCAGGTAGCCTTGGTGGGTGTGGCCCCAAACGTCGCGCAGCAGCTCTGCCCGTGCGAACACCCGCTCCGGATCGCGGCAGAAGCCGAGAAGCAGATCGAACTCCTTGGGCGTCAGAGCCACCGGGCGCCCGGCCACGGAGGCGGCGTGTTCGGCCGGGCGCAGCTCGATGTCGCCCGCCCGGATCACCCGCACGGGTGCCGTCGCGCCGCGTGCGTCGGCGCGCCGGAACACCGCCCGCACCCGGGCGACGAGCTCGGCCACGCCGAACGGCTTGACCAGGTAGTCGTCCGCGCCGAGATCGAGACCGCGCACGCGTTCGCTCTCGCTGCCACGCGCGGTGACGATGATGATCGGCACGGCCGCATCGTGGCGGCGCACCGCCTCGCAGATGTCCAGTCCGTCGCAGCGGGGCAGGGAGAGGTCGAGCAGCACCAGATCCCATTGCTCGGCCAGTGCCAGCGCGAGCCCCTCCACTCCGTCGCTCGCGTGGCGCACTTCGGCACCGTCGACGCCGAGGTGCAGGGCGATCAGCCCGGCGATGTCGGTTTCGTCCTCGATGAGCAGGATGCGACGATCGGACATGCAGGGATTCCGGAAGGTGGTGCGCCCGAAGTCATGACCGCGCGTTCGCGCGAGCGTTCCGAGCCGGCTACCGAACCTTCGCGCGACTTCTCGCGCACCGGCGGCGCATTCATGCCCTTCAGGGTACGAGTCTCTCGGCACGCGGCTCGGCCTCGGCGCCTGGGCCGCGCCCTCGTACCCAAAGGGCATAAACGCCCCACCGCCCACCTCGCCTCCCGCCTGAAGCCCCCACCTCGGTACCGACGATTACCCGGAGGACATAAAGGCGCGCAGCGGCGGCCTCGGCCCGAGCCCGTGCCCGGCTTCCAGCCGCCGAGCGAGGCGCGGCGCCGATCGGGACGATTGGCCTGAGCTTGGCGCTCCTGCTCACCTCTGCGCATCGCCTTGCTGGCCCACACGGCATGCTCCCAGCCGCTCCGTCGCGTGCTCGATGCCGCGATACCCCGCCACGACCGCGCCCCGGGTCAGGGACACAAGCCCTTTGTCGTTCCTATACCCCAGAGTACCCTTCGACGATGGCCGGCGGACCCAATCGCGATCTCCTGTCCGGCCCGATCGGCCGGACGCTGCTGCTGTTCGCGCTGCCGACGCTCGCCTCGTCGGCGCTGCAGTCCGCCAGCGGCTCGCTGAACACGCTCTGGGTCGGGCGCTTCCTCGGCGAGGAGGCGCTGGCCGCGACGGCGAACGGCAACATCGTCATGTTCCTGCTCGTCGCCTTCGTGTTCGGTTTCGGCATGGCCTCGACGATCTACATCGGGCAGGCTTGGGGGCGAGGCGACGCCGACGAGGCGCGACGCGTGGCGGGCACCGCGATCGGTTCGTTCGTGCCGACCGCCGCCCTCGTCGCGATCGGCGGCTGGTTCGCCGCCCCGTGGTTGCTCGAGGCGCTCGGTACGCCCGAGCCCGTCGTGCCGCTCGCGCTCGCCTACCTTCGGGTCGTGTTCCTGTCGATGCCGGCGATGCTGATGTTCACGCTGCTGACGATGGCGCTGCGCGGCACGGGCGATTCGACCACGCCGCTGTGGTTCATCGGCGCGAGCGTGGTGATCGACTCGGGTCTGAACCCCTTGCTGATCCTCGGGCTCGGCCCGCTCCCCGAGCTCGGCATCGCTGGAGCGGGTCTCGCCACGGCGATCGCACAGTACGTCTCGCTCGGGGCGATGCTCGTCTGGGTCTATGCCCGCGATCTGCCGCTGCGGCTGCGCGGTGCCGAGCTCGCCTACCTCGAGCCCGACATCGGGCGGCTTCGCACCATCGTCGCCAAGGGACTGCCGATGGGCCTTCAGATGATCGTGATCTCCTCGGCGGCGCTGTCGATGCTGACGCTGATCAACCGCGAGGGCGTAGACACGACGGCCGCCTACAGCGTCGTGCAGCAGCTCTGGGGCTACGTGCAGATGCCGGCGATGGCGCTCGGCGCGGCGGTCAGCGCGATGGCGGCCCAGGCGATCGGTGCCGAACGCTGGGACCGGGTCGATCGCATCGCGCGCGACGGGGTGATCCAGAACGTGTTGCTGACCGGCTCGCTCGTGCTCGCGCTGATGCTGCTCGCCAGGCCCGCACTGACGCTGTTCCTCGGTGAGGGGAGTGCCGCGTTGCCGATCGCGATCCACGTCGTGCGCGTGTCGAGCTGGGGCTTCGTCGCGTTCGGCGTCGCGCTCGTGCTGTTCGGCACGGTGCGGGCGAACGGGCAGGTGATCGGCCCGCTCGTGATCCTCGCCGTCGCGATGTATCCCGTGCGGCTCGGCTTCGCGCTCGGCGCCCGCGAGTGGCTCGGTGTCGATGCGATCTGGTGGAGTTTTCCGGTGGCGCTGATCGCGACGATGGCGCTCGCGTTCGCGCTGTACCGCCTCGGCGGCTGGCGCTACGGGCACCTGCTGCCGCTTTCGCACCACGAGTGCGAGCAGCACGCGCGCTGCGCGCGGGAGACGACCGGGGCGCTCTCCCCGGCGGCCTGACGAGGCGTCGCGCACCTTGCCGTGGTCGTGCGAAAACCGTCGCCGTGACGCTCAGAAGGCGATGAACACGCTCGCGGCGAGCGTGGCGACGGCGAGCGCGAAGCCGATGCCCAGGGCCACGTACAGGCCATCGTCCAGCAACAAGCCGACGACCATCAGCGTCACGGCGGCTCCGCCGAGGGTGGCCGACATGGGCACCAGCTCCATCAGCGGCATGGCGCAGCCGATGGCGAAGCAGACCGAACCCGGCAGATGCCCGAGCGGGTAGCGCATCAGCCAGACGAGCCGCGGGCGTGAATGCCGCTCGATCCACGCCAGCGGCCGCTCGAGCCGTCGGCGCAGCCACTCGGCCCGTCGTCGCTCGATCGAACGGGACAGAACGAATGACGGAAGCCAGATCCGGGGGCGTCGAGCCATCAGCTGTGCAGACAAGGCCGCGATCATCAGGCCGCAGACCGAGGCCACTCCGAACACGGCCGTGAGCGGCGACAGCGCGAGCAGGGAAGGCACCAGCAGCAGCGGCCCGAACGCACGTGGCCCGAGCGCGACGACCAGGTCGTCCACGGACACGCGATCGCCCGTACCGGATTGCGCCATGGTGGCGACCAGGGTGCGCAGCGACACGAGCTCAGCAAGCCTCTTCGGCGTAGAGGCCGCGGGCGGAGAGATGATGCTCGCGCGCGTAGTGGACGATGGTGACGCCGCTCTGCTCGCCGGCGGAGAGGGGGGCGGACCAGAACGAGGAGCAGGACGAGGAGCAGGACGAGGCGGAGGTGGACAACGACATGAACGGTCTCCAGTTCGAGGGACCGCAGATTGTCGGATGTGCCGACTCAGAGCACCAGCTGTCGTTCGTGTGACGTGTATGGACTCCTCCTCTTTTGCAAGCACTTCGCTTCACGACGCCAGAGTACGACTGCCTACGTGTATCCGGTCTCGTTGTTGATGCCGTTCTCGTGAGGCATCGGACCCTGATGGGCTATTTGCGCGCCGGCTCCCAATCGCTTACACGAGCTCCAAGGCTCCGCGCCATACCAGGGGTCTTCCGGCACCGGTTCGACCTGTACGCCATCAAGCGCTGTGCTTTGCAATCGTGGTGGACGGGTGCTCTGTTGGTACTGCAGCAATCGACTCGTCAGGCAGCGGGTGCCGCCGCCGCCGCAGCGAGCGTCGGATCGTAGTCGACATTGCCATGGGTGATCGCCCATGCCATGCGCGCCGTCTTGTTCGCCAGCGCCACCGTGGCGACGTTGACGTGCTTGCGGGCCACGAGCCCGTTCACCCAGCGGCTCAATCCGTCATCGCGGTGCGCTGCGTGTCGAATGACCGCTCGGGCTCCGTGGACGAGGAGCTTGCGTAGGTAGGGGTCTCCTCGTTTGCTGATCCCGAGCAGGCGCTCCTTGCCACCGGTACTGTGCTGCCTTGGCGTGAGCCCCAGCGAGGCGGCGAAGTCACGCCCCTTGCCGAAGGCTCGGCCATCGCCCAATGCGCCGGCCAGCGCCGTCGCGGTCAGCGGTCCCACGCCGCGTAGCGTGAGCAGACGCTGCGCGACCGGGTCCTCCTTTGCCTGTCGAGCGATGCGCTCGTCCTGCTCGCCCACGCGCTCGTCGAGACGCTGGAGGTCCTCACGCAGCTCGGCCAGTTGGCAGCGAAAGCTCTCGCTCAGACCGTTCTCGGCATCCTCAAGCCAGCACGGAATCGCTCGACGCAACTGCACGATACCGATCGGTACGGTGATGCGTTTCATTCCCCTCCCCAGGGCTTTCCCTGGCGCACTTATCGTTCCTGTACCCCATGTCGTCTTCTCGCACTCGATCGCCTTGCTGGACGACAGCAACGTCCGGGTCGAGCGCGATCCGGACGGCTGGCTCGACGCGATCGATGCGATCAAGGCGTCGGCGACGTCGGACGTCTACCTCTGCGGCGGTGGGCGGTTCGCGGGCTACCTGCTCGAGCACGGACGCATCAACGCTCTGGTGATCAAGCTCGCGCCGGTGGTGCTCGGTGGCGGCACGCCGATCTTCGGCGGAGCCGCGCCCCCGGTGACGATGACGCCGGTCACGGCGACGCGTCACGACAGCGGCGTGCTGACATTGCGCTGGGAGGTGGGCGCCGCCGATCGGGACCGTGGCTAGTCCAGGACAGCGGACGGATGCACGCCGGCGAGTCGAACTGCGCCGCGGAAGTACCGCTCGCTTCCCGCTTGATTCCCATCGGCGAAACGGGCGAACGTCGCGAACGCGCGATGCCTTGTTGCTCCTGTGCCCCGACGAGTCTCGCTCAGCGATCGCGCCACGGATCGATGAGCGACAGACCGATACCATCGAAGTGTCGCGTGTTGCGGGTCGCCAGTGAGGCCTTCCTCGTCGCCACGATACCCGCGATCTGGAGATCGCCCAACTCACCTTGCCGACCGTTCGCCCGCAAGCAAGCGGCGATGCGCGCGCTCGCACGCGCGGAGGCACGATCGAAGTCGAGCACGCGCCGCTCCAGCACCGCATCGATCAGTTCCTCGAACAGTCCCACGAGCGCGTTCCGGCGTTTGCCCGCGTCCATCAGCTCGATGCCGAATCCGATCTCGAACAGCGTCACGCTCGTGGTCCACACCGACTCCGCCGGCTGCCTGTCGAGCCACCCGACCACAGCGGGTTCGGGTGCCGATCGCATCAGCTCCGACAGCACGTTCGTGTCGAGTACGATCACTCGTCGAACGTGACCGCTCTGGCCGTCCGAGCGAGTCCCATCCTCGAGCCTTCCCCCTCCAGACCGTACTCCGAGAACAGCTGCGCGATGCGCGTACCGAGTCCGGGAGCGTCGTTCGCCGCTTCGGTCATGACGGCCGCTCGGAGAATTTCGCGCGCCTCTGCCTCCATGCTGCGCCCGTGTGCCTTCGCTCTCTCGCGGAGCCGATCTCGAACATCGTCGTCGAGATCCCGAACGATCATCTGCGCCATCGGCTTGCCTCTTCAACCTTGTTTGATATCATGATATCAAAAGATGACCTGGCGGCGATGGCAACGAAACACCGCGACGTATTCGGACACGCTCGCGTCGCACTCAGGCGTAGGAGGAGCAGGTCCGGATCCGGCAGAAGTGCCGTGACCCGTCCCTCTCGGAAGGCACGTTCCTGCGAGCGCCGCGCGCGGCAGCTATCCGGCGGCGTGATCTCCCTCGGCTCGTCCCGTGAGCTTGACAACGACGACTGCCCGGGCTCGCCCCCGGCGTGCTCGAAACTCAGTTGCCGATGTCGTAGCTGCTCAGACGGAAGCTGTCGGGCCTGGCCAGTTCGCCCATGTCGGCGAACACCTCGGTCCAGTTTTGAGCCTCATCGTTGAGCATCTCCATCGCCTCCCGCGAGCTCCAGTAGTTCACGCACAGCCAGCGACCGTCGTCACCTCGCGCGACGGTCCTGTAGAGCAACGTGTCGTTTCCGTTCATCTGCTCGGTGATCTGCTCGAAGAAGGCGCGGACATCGTCCGGGTCGACACCTTCGCGCTGCTCGAACATGACGACCTCCACCACGCCCGGCACTCGCACATCGCTCTCACCCACCCGCCTGGTCACGCCGCCTTCGGCGAGCCGTAGCGGTATCTGGAACGTCGTCGGGCGTTTCTCCGGTGTGTCCAACGGCTCGCCACTCACCGGTCGCGCGCCGAAGTAGAGATGGCCGGAGGCGACGTGCAGGAGCTCGTACTCGGTAGTCGGCGTACCGGGGAGAACACCCATCACCGAGCAGCCGGTGTCGAACACGTCTTGCTCCTCATCCACCGCCCACTCGCCCGCGCCGCAGTCACCGGGGTCGGTGCCATCGAGAAAGCCCACCATGCCCTCGCTTCGCGGGGTGAAGGTCAGGTAGTCGTCGATGACCAGGTTGACCTCTCTCGCTCCCGGGGCGGCCGGTGACGGACCTTGCACGAGGACCCGACCGCCGAACCCGATCTCGAGCAGCGGTGTCGAGCAGGCGGCGTCGCCGAAGGTGGTGAACCGCGCGTCGATTCCATCGCCCGCGAATACCACTTCACGTTTCAGGTACCAGGGCTGGACGCCGGTCTCGCCGCTCTGAGGGCGCAACTCGCAAGCGACGCTCACCCAAGTGCCTTCCAGTTCCGGCATGCCGTCAGCCGCTCTCGAGTCAAGCCCTGGAAGGCTCAGCACCAATGGAAGGATACCTGCCCTGATCCTCGTCTTCGCGTTCATCATCGTGCTCCGGGCAACTGTCATAGTCGACTGTCGCCACACCGGGCACATGCGTCAAATTCATAATCATTATCGTATCATGCACACCGAGAATGACAATCTGGCCGCTCTGGATCTGAACCTGCTTTCCGTGTTGCACGCGCTCCTGTCGACCGAGTCGGTGTCGAAGGCATCCGCTCTGACGCACAGGACACAGCCGGCCACCTCGCATGCACTCAAGCGATTGCGCCTGCACTTCGGCGACCCGTTGCTGGTGCGCGACGGCTGGCAGATGCGTCCGACGCCGCTCGGACGCTCGCTTCGCGCGCCCGTACAGGAGGCGGTCAGTCGGGTTGTGCAGGTGTTTGATCGCGGCGAACCGTTCGATCCGTCCAACAGCGCCCGTCAGGTGCGTATCGCCGCGCGAGATATCTGTACACCGCTGCTGTCCCCGCTCATCGCGGAGATCGCCCGACACGCGCCACGCGTCACCGTGAAGATCGGATCACCGGCCGATCTCCGCGGCGCCGTCCTCGCGCACGAGGCGGACCTCGCGTTGCGCTTCGGACGGGTCCGGACGAACGCGTCACTCGTGTGCACTGTCGCGGCAACGCTGAACTGGGCCGTGGTCGCGCCGAAGGATCACCCGTATGCGAAGAGAAGAACCGTGCAAGAGTGGACGAGGGCGGCGCATGTCGTCGTCGCAGGCCAGGGAGAGGAACCCGGGCCGATAGAGAGGGCGGTCACGAAGCGCCGGCTGGATCGGCATGTCAAGGTGATCGCACCGGGCTTTCTCGCGGCCCTTGCGCTGGCAGGCGAGTGCAACGCGCTGTTCACGACGCTGCGTCAGCCGTTCGAGCCCTTCGCCGCTGCGCTCGGTCTCTCGGTCTCCGCCACGCCCTTCGCTCTCCCGAACGTCTCCGCCGCGCTCGTACGCCGCGCCGAGTTCTCCGATCCGTTCGAGCGCTGGCTTGGGGAGATGGCCGATCGGGCGTTCGACCGAAACGCTTGAGTGACCGAGATCATCGCCATCCGAGCGCGGCGCAGGGATTCGACGACAAGACCGAAGGTCAGCGGGGAACGGATGCTCCTCTCCCGCTCTGCGCGATGCCCTCGAGCTGCCCCGCGCGATCGTCGTGCAGCGCTCACTGGCCTTGCAGATCGGGCTGCCGGTACTCGGAGCCGCGGATCGACGCCTGGTGGAACGTCGAACGGAGGGCGGCGTCGCGTCCTGCGATGCAGCGCCTCGTGACGTCCTCCCGGCCGGGTTTCGCTACTTGAACAGGCTCTTCGCCATCTCGACCGCGTTGGTCGCCCCGCTGAACTGATCGAGCAGCGAACCGCCGGAGCTCGCCTTGTCCACCAGCGACGGCAGCACGTCCTTCAGTCGCTCGGTCGCCGTGCCGGTATCCACGCCCATGGTTCGCGCCATCTCGGAGACCTTGTCCTCGCCGAGCGCGTTCTTGAGCTCGTCTCCCGAGACCTCGGCGTTGGTGCCGTCGCCGAGCCAGGAACTCACTTGCTCGCCGAGTCCTCCCGACTGCAGCTTGCTCACGATCTCGCCGAGATCGAGCGCGCCTTCGCCGCCGCCGGTGAGCCGGGTCAGCCCGTCCATGACGCCACCGGCACCCTCGCCGAGCTTGTCGCCGAGAAGTTCCCTGCCGAGTTTCATCAGATCCATCGTCGTCTCCCGCCATCGCGTGGCTGTGGCGATCGGTATCGACCGAGTGGCCGTACAGACAGAGCCTCTTCGAGTCGAAAGCGCAAGTCCGATACGGGCTGGCGCTTCAAGGCAGACCATATCACCCGTCGACGTCGCCGAGATCGTGACAATGTCATCAATCGTCACGGCTTGCACTGTTCCCGTTACATCAGTCGCCCGGCACTTGCCGAGAAACGCCTCTCGCTCACCCCGAGCGGCAACGTCCGCTACCACTTCAAGACGCCCTGGCGCGACGGCACCACCCGCGTCGTGTTCGAGCCGCTGGACCGGGACGCGCAGTCTTCATCGCTCGTCTCGCAGCCCTCGTGCCGAAGCCGCGGGTGAACCTCACGCGCTTTCACGGCGTGTTTGCCCCCAACAGCCGACACCGCGCCTTTACGCCCTCCGGGTGCGCGTGACGCCCGCCGGACGCGGCCCCGGCGGTAAGGGCTGCGATGCCAACTGTCAGATGCAGGCGAAACAGACCGAGCCCAAGCGGCGCAGCGCGATCGGCTGCACCCTGAAGGGCATGAAGGCACAGCGCCTGCGACGCGTCAACGGCCGCGACATCGAGCGCTGCGCGGCCTGTGGCGGGACGCTTCGGGTTATCGCCTGCATCGAGGATCGTGACGTGATCGAGATGATCCTCGCGCACCTGCGGCGACGCACGAGCGGTTCTTCGGGCTCCGGCTCGGCGGCCGAAGCGTATGGGCCGCA
>Ga0114952_1001970_pt1 | contig 16425 bp, 12 predicted proteins | sample SidtaG_2_FD_87303 | JGI IMG/M metagenome (GOLD analysis project Ga0114952, IMG submission 87303) | Marine algal microbial communities from Sidmouth, United Kingdom - Sidmouth_Asex2 metaG | ecosystem: Host-associated > Algae > Red algae > Unclassified | place: Sidmouth, United Kingdom | collected...
AATGGTTCTCATGATGGAGATTGTGGTCCAGTAAGAATTGCTATTAGAAGAACAGATAATTCTGCCGCAACTTGTGATAATTTAGGGACCTTTGACGCAACCACTGGGGAGGCGCATAACAATAATAATACTTATTTTAATTTTGAAGATTTAGATGATGCTGAACAACCAACGGATCATGATATTAATGATACGGATAATGGTGATTTTGTTAAGTTTTGTAACGCTGATATAGATGGACCTTTAGGTGTTGATGAGGATGGTGATGGTGAAAATGATTATGCATTGATACCAGTTGAGTTAGGTGCTTGGGATGATGCCAATAGTGATGGTTTTGTAGGTAATGAAGGAGACTTGTTTTCTTCTACTTGGGCAACAGTAAGACTTGAAGGCAAGGTTGACTTTAATACAACATTGGTTTGTAATAACATGGTAAATATCAGCACTGACCCATGGAATTGTGACGTAACAATTACGCCAGATATGCTTCTTGAGGGTGGTCCATATGATTATTCTGTGATGACTGTTAGTCCATCAAATCTTGATTCTGATGATTTAGGAATTTTAACCACAGTCACTGTAACACATACGCCAACTGGTAATACGTGCTGGGGGGAAGTTCGGTTGGAAGATAAAACACCTCCCGTTGTTGTATTTAACCAAAAAGTAATTTTGACAGTTGATCAAAATTGTCAGGCTACATTAAATTTTACAGATGTTGATAATGGCAGTTATGATGGTTGTACTTCAATAGTGGGGTCTCCGAGTAGCATATCTTTGAATGAAAATGATTTAGGTGTACATGACTTCATGTTTACTGTAACTGATGAAAATGGTAATTTTAATCAATCATTTGTTACAGTTCAATTGTTAGATGGAAGCGGGTTCTGTTCTGGCACTGGTCAAAATAATGATCTAGAATTAATATTGGAAGACAAAGTTGTGGCTGGTGGTACTAGAACATGTGTTTCACTGAGAGCAAAGAATTTTAGAAATATAACTTCTTTTCAAGGTAGTGTGCAATGGGATCCATCTGTCGCAATTTTTGATGATTTCTCAAATGTCAATTTACCAGGGTTTAATCCTGCTGGAGGGTCAAACCTTACAGCCATAGATCAAGGCGAATTGAGCTTTCTTTGGTTTGATCAAACTGGACAAACACCATTGTCTATATCTAACAATGGGTTGTTGATGGATTTTTGTTTTGATGTTATAGGATCAGATGGTACCTCAACTTTTATTTCTTTGACAGATGATCCAGTTGTCATTGAAGCAGCCTCAGATAATGAAGTTTTTGATCATATTGTAACACAAGGAAGTATTACTGTAAGCGGACAAGTTGATTGTTCAAATGATATTAAAAAACCAACTCCATATTGTATTAATTTATCAACGGCGCTTACTGAAAACGGTTCAGTTGAGTTATGGGCTGCAGATTTTAATCTTGGTTCATTTGATGATTGTACTGCAGAACCTGATTTAAGATTCACTTTTGATGATTTAAATCCTTCTAATAATCCTGAATTTGATAGTGGAGCAAATTCAAGTAAAAAAACATTTACTGCAATAGGTTCAGTTACGCTTCAAGTACCGATTTATGTTTGGGATGAAAGTGATAATAATGATTTTTGTATGGTAAACGTACAGTTGGTTGAATCAGAAACTGGTGGTAGCGGAGATGTGGAGTTCGTTTTTCCGCATGTAAATGCCGCACCACTTAATACGGTTTGTTTGCCATTATATGTGAATAACTTTAAGGACATTGTAGCTGCACAGGGTGCTGTTTCTTGGGACCCAAGTGTATTAAACTATAAAAATGTTGAAAATTTCGGTTTACCAGGTTTGAATGAATTCGCTTTTGGAGATGGGCAAAACGGATCTCTTAATTTTGCTTGGTTTGAATCATCTGGTCAATCATCAGCAACTCTTACCAATGGTGCGATTTTTTGTGACGTGTGTTTTGATGTTGTAGGAGATAATGGAGATTTCTCATCAGTAAAAGTAGTTGATGGCACTCCAGCGTTTATAGAAGTAGTTGGCGAGAATAATGTTATTCTAGAAGTTAATTCTGTAGGTGGTAGTGTTACTGTCGGAGATGGTGAAAACTGTGATTTTACTGAGGCTGATATAGTATGGCCTTTAGCTGTAATAAATATTGATGCACCAACAGCGACAGAGAATAATATTTTATCACTTGTTACGCCGAGTAACTTAGTTTCTATATTTGGGTTTTCTACAGAAGAAGTTTCGCCTACATTCGATAGTGATTGTGCATTAGTTGGTTTTACTTATGATGATGATTTATTCATAGAAGTCGGTGGAAATGGAGCAGATACTTATAAGATTATCAGATCATTTACTGTTCTTAATTGGAATACAGGTGATGTATATACTTTTGATCAAGTAATTAAAACATTTGCTTTAGAGGATTTTATTTGTGATACTGAACCGAATTCTTTTCAATTAGGAGATTGTGATTCAGGACATAGTGATACTGATGATGTTGAATGGCCCGATGATTTGGAAATTGCAGATCATAGAATTCTGCCTGATGAGTTGGTTAGTATTTCTGGTGTTGATGTTGAAGATTCTAAACCAATATTTTATAATGAACCAGATGCATACTCTGCAACATATGCAGATGTCATAATAACTCTAGAAGAGAAGTTATTACAATTTAATAGATGCTGGACTGTCACACGTGATGATTTACCAAGTGCTGAATGGGAGTATTGTCAACTCATCTCAGTAGACTTAACAACATTTAATCAATTGGTTACTGTAAATACATTACTTAATAGACCAGTGCCTAATGTTAATTTGGTGGGACAATTATTGACAGATGAAAATGGATCTGCGCTCACTGAAGAGGAAGTTGATCCTAGTAAAAGTGATCAAGCGAGAAATGGACTGAACATAAAAGACATTGTAATGGCAAGACAATATATTTTGTCAGGTATATCAAACGGTGATGTAGATGATGCGATCTTAGAGCAGGTATTAGATTTGAATAATGATACTAATCTTTCAAATTTAGATCTTACTATTTTAGAGCGCATCGTTCTAGGATTAGATAATAATACAAGTTCAACTTGGGACTTTATCGAGGTGCCTCAGCAAAATGGGATGGGCTTAGATGTAAAAGCACATTACATAGGATTGAAGCCAGGAGATATTGATGATACTGCGGATCTAGATGGCAGTTCAAGTTTTGAACGTACTGAAAGACTGGTGATGGTTGATCAAGTTGTAAATAATGGTGAGTTTTATAGTGTGCCAATTTATCTTGAAAATGGAACAGATACGCGTGGTTTAGAGTTACGTTTAGAATTTGATGCTGAATCAATTGACATAATTGGAATTACCTCTCCTGAGTTCTTTGGAAATATCAGTTGGAGTCTATATGATGGCAACAAAATTGTAATGTTGCTATCCAACGATGACAGTTCATCTGTTTTTGTAGATGATATAACACCTATATTAAATATTGAAATTGCTGCTAAAGAGAATGCACTGCTCAAAGATTTAATTGAATTGTCAGAAGATGATTATTCATTCATACTAGATGAAGAGTTCAGATTAAGAGCGATTGAAGGTATTTTTGAAGGTCAGATAGGAGTATCTGCTACAGATTTAGATGCGCAATTAGGATTTAAGGTTTATCCAAATCCAGCTTCTTATAATGTGATTATTGATGCATCTAAAGTATACGAAAGTGGAGATTATTTATTTGAGTTATTTGATGTAACTGGACAACGCGTATTGTCACAGTTTAATGCCAGTCGAGTAGAGGTGTCTGATGTTCCTAACGGTTTATATATTTATAAATTGAGAATAAATGATAAAGTACAAGCGGGCAGGTTGTCCGTTCAAAGATAAGAACTAAGAGGGTTCGATACATTCTAAAAACGTCATTCAGGGAAACCTGAATGGCGTTTTTTTTTAACTAGTATGTTTGATGCATGCATAGCTTTTCTAACCAGCTGAGACAAGCTCTAATATGTCCTTTCCGTAGTCTTTAAGTTTTTGTTGTCCTATACCATTGACTGAAAGTAATTCATGATCGTTTTTAGGAAGGCTTGCTGCAATCTGCTTTAGTGTTTTATCATTCATAATAATATATGAAGGGACATTTTTCTTGATCGCAATCCTACGTCGCCATACTTTTAATTTTGAAAACAAATCATCATCAAAATCTTCAATAGCAATTTCAGTTTTTTGAGGTTTGACTTTTTTGATTTTAGATACATCTTGATATTCAGCCAATTCAACTTTTAAAGTATTGTCTAAAACATCTTTGGATAGTGGTGTTACTTTTAATTTAGAATAATCTGAAAAGTCAATTTGGATAATACCTTGATTAATCATTTGGGTAATGTAGCTACTCCAATGTTTGTACGGCACAATACGGCCAACGCCAAATGTTTTTATTTTATCTAATCCGATTTCTGTAATCTCTTTTCTGTAAGAACCTCTCAACATATCAATCAGCAAATTCATGCCAATTCTTTCTTTACACCTGATGATACCAGAGATAGCCATTTTGGCATAGGTTGTACCATCTAGAATTTTAGGTGGAGTGATGCAATTGTCACAATGACCACAAGGTTTACTTCTGTATTCTCCAAAGTAGTTTAATACAAAATTGGTTCTACAGTTTTGGGAATTGGCATACTGCCACATCCGCTCTAACTTTGCGGTTTGTACTTTCTGAAAAGTAGGATCGCCTTGACCTTCATCAATAAATTTTTGAAGATTTAAAAAATCTCCCCAACTGTAAAATAACAATGCTTTTGCAGGCTCTCCATCGCGACCAGCTCTGCCTATTTCTTGATAATAGCCTTCTAAGTTTTTAGGCATTGAATAATGTATAACCCACCTAATATTAGGCTTGTCTATGCCCATACCAAATGCAATCGTCGCACAGACTATTTTAATATCATCTTCTGTAAACTTTCTTTGAATGCTGTCTCTTTCATTTGCATCCATACCCGCATGATAGAAAGCAGCGTTAAATCCTCTAGCTATCAATTTGGAGGCTACACTCTCAGTGTTTTTTCTGCTTAAGCAATAGACTATTCCAGATTGATCTCTGTGTGTATTGGCCCAATCAAGAATTTGCTGAATTCTCTGTTGACCAGGTCTAGCTTCAACTGAAATGTTATGACGTTCGAAACTGCTGAGGTAGGTTAACGCCTCTGGTAACTTTAACTGTTTGACGATATCTTTTTGTGTTGCAAAATCTGCAGTTGCTGTTAATGCAATGATATTAGTCCTAGGAAACTCTTCCTTCACCGCTTTAAGGGCTACATAATCTGGCCTAAAGTCATTGCCCCATACTGAAACACAATGGGCTTCATCTATGGCAAAGAAACTGACCTCTTGTTGCTTAAGATAAAGAATGAAATTTTCTGCAAGAAGCCTTTCAGGTGAGACATACAGTAGTTTCAATGTGCCTGATTCGATGTTTTTGTAGATTTTTTGTCGATCCTCAGCGACTACATTACTGTGTAATGTCGCGGCATTAATACCTAATTGTTTTAAAGATGCGACTTGGTCATTCATTAAAGCAATCAAAGGAGAAACAACTACAGCAAATCCATCGCTTACAATAGCAGGAATTTGATAACATAACGACTTTCCACCGCCAGTGGGCATAATAACAAGACAATCCTCTTTTGCAATGACTTGATTTATAATATCTTCTTGTTCAAACCTAAAGGATGAATATCCAAACACATCCTCTAATGTCTTCTGTATCTTTTGCTGCATGCCGCTAAGTTATGGTTTCTATTATATATATAATTTATTTATAGAAAGGTAAACTTGTATGAATGAATATTTTATGATTAATGAAGGCACAATATTATGAGTTTATGATCCTGCACAAGCTGATAAAATGATTGCATTAATTTCCTTGTCCTCTTATACCGTGCAACTACAATGCACTTTGTTTTCTTTATTAGCGTCACATTCCAACCAAAGATTGATAATAGACATTAAGAACAAGAAGGTTCTGCTAGTCCATTTTAATTCAAATATCATTAATCTAAAATTATTCAAATGACGCGTACAGAAATGATTACAGCAATTCGCTCTATTATTAAAGGTAATAGCATTCGGGACACTAAAATTCCAGCTACAGAAAAAAATATTATCCAATGGCAAGAATTACAACAAGAAATGCATACAGGATATGCTATTGATTTACCACAAAACATTAGAGCCTAATGATACAAACTAAAGCCATAGAAAATTTAAGTATAAATGCCTTTGAGATCGATGAAAAAGAAAATGGTGTACTTGTATTGCAACATCAAGTTGATCAAGCCAATCAAAGTAGCTTTGGAAAATGTGAGTTAGAGCTGTCTTTGTTTTTACCCTACAAGACTATTGAAAAAATTATAAAAATAAAGGAATTTAAAAGTTATTCTGCTTTTCGTACTTGGATTGAGAGAGTTGTGGTAAAACATAAAAGTATACATCCACTTCGAGATTTTGTAGCGAAATATAAATTAGCTTATGAAATCAAACTTGAGTAATGTTAACCTGATAAAATCCATATCAAAGTTTATCAATTCATAACTAGGCATTCATTGTAGAACAAGCATTAGTAAACTACATGTAGTTATTGTTTCGCCTTTTAGGCCCTTCTTGTGGAGGGTCTTTTTTGTTAAGGATTATTATAACTCTTGTTAATTTTAGCCAATCACTTCATGTAGAGAATACTTTCTTCCTCTCCGTCAAAAATTTATTTTCTCTCAACTGTTTACCTTTTTCATGTTATGACCATTAGTAGTAACTAAAATCATTAAACATGAATCACCTCCGTGTATTTCTCAGGTTTCTATTCTTTTTATTATTGTTTGGGACAGGTTCCAAATTAATTTCTCAAAATTGCTTGACTTCATTGAATAAGGGAACGAATGGAGTTGATCTTATCGGGACAGATTTAAATTCTTGTTCAAGTTATCATGATTCTGCTTGTTTGTTACAAGATGTGATGATTGATGAAGGGTATAATTTTGAAATATTTGAAGCTTCTTTTTATCACTTGTCTCAATTCTTTGGGGACTTTGATCAAGTTGTTGAGGAGTTAATCTCAGAATCCAAAAGTCTTTCACCAACAAGCCTTCTAGTAATAAAATACTTAGATGATACCAATGGTGATGTACGTTTTAAAGCTAATTGGAATGCCAATTTTTCAAATCTGTTTTGCTTAGATTCTGAGGTAGTCAATCTCTGGCTTGAGGATTATTTTAATCAATTAGGAAGTGTGCCTTTGTCGGAACTGTGTTCAGTAGAAACGCTGTTTTATAATGACCTAGCAGAATATATTTTTGATGGCTTTTGTTGTTCTCACTATCACGATGGGAATAAATCATTAAATAGTTGTGCAGATTATGCATTAGTAAATGATGCATTTTTAAAATTAAGCACAAGTCCAGAATGGCTTGAGACAATGCTTAAAATTAAAGATCTGATTGAGACATTAAATTCAGTATGCGGCGCTAATGGTGGCTGGGGAAGCTTCAAGAAAAATGGGATAATCCCTCAATGTTTTTGGAAGGTGAGTCCTGGAATTCCACATCCGGGAAGTGATTTTGCTTTTTCTGCTGGGGTGACTGATGGTGCCTTTTCTTCTATGAAGGAACTGGTCCTGTTAATAATCAATGCAGAAGAAATTATTGACGCACTAGGAAATGAATTTGAGCAATTGTTTTATGCTTATACATGGTACTACTTGTATTGCAATGAAAATGGAGAATCTATTGATTTAAATCAAAATCAATTGCGTTTAACTTTAGAGAAACTTTTTACAGATGACTGGCAGGACGATAGTTTAAAGAATACTTTTTCTGAAGTGTGGCTCTTCGCAAAAGAAAAAATTCTATTATTCATTAAACCTGAAAAATTAGATTGCGGAAAGGAGAAAGCACTTCGTGAATTGGTAACTCATATTTTCAACTTTATTACAGACCCCACGGAAAGGTCAATAGAGTTAGTAAAAATTGCCTTAAAGTTGCAAGACCTTTGGTACAAGGTAGATGGCGATGAGCCTGAAGAAAGATATCTGCAAGGCTATTATTGTGGCAAGATAGGATTAGAACTTGTTGCTTGGGAAAAAGTTTTTGTCAAAGGTGCTAAAACGGCAGCTACTTTTAGGGTCAGTCAAAAGCCATTAATTAGTAAAGAACTTGCCGAAGAGTATATTAAATCAAAACTAAAAAATGAATTAGGAGATTCTTATGGTTTTTTTGTAAAAGACTTTGGAAAATCTTATAAATTAGTACAGCAGATTCATAAAGATGGATTGGTTCAACCGTGGAAGGGTGCAATAAAAACAGCGGATGATATTCGCTTAAATTTTAGTGATCTCGATATCATCAAAATTTACATGGCGCGTGCGGGAAAATCATCGCATGATGTGGTGAAAGAGATTCCCACCTCCTCGGTTTTAGACGGTAAAAAATGGTTGGGAAACAGAAAAATCGAACCGTTTTTAAATACCAATCCAATTATTGCTAATCTTGCAAATCCTCCTCCAGGCTATCAATTTATAAACCAAGCTGATGGAAGTAGATACATTAGAAGGATAAATGCAAGTGATCCATATACTCCTCGATTAATGGTGGACGAGACAGGAAGGATCGTGAAATATTTAAGGCCACAGAGGTTAGCTGTAAATGGATTGTTAAGGAGTAGGTTGAAAGCCGAGGTAGGCGAAATACCTGTAAATCATCAAGCTCACCACTTAGTTCCTTCAGGTGTTGCACAGAACAGTGTCTTACATCAAGAAGCCAAAAGGAGAGGTTTGTACGATGTGGATAGAGTTTCGAATGGTAAGCTTTTGGCAGAGACTGCAGAAGATTTTGTCCCACTTTCCAAAGATTTGCCAACGCACTTGGGAAGTCATCCAAGTTATGATGCTGCAGTAAATGGGGCAATAGATGATATTTTAGATATTAATAATGTATTACCTAGTAATATAAGGAATTTAACCGATACTCAAATCACTTCAATGATTGATGATATTGAATTGGAGGCTTTGGATATTTTGGAAAATTGGATTCCTTCTAAATTAAATTAAAGTGGAAAAGTGTTTTTTGTTGAAAGTTGACTTTAGTCAGTGTTTAGATGATTTTATGACTGTTCATAAAATTGATAATAATGATTTAGATCTATCGCAGTTGCTTAATTCTTCTAAGCATAATTTTGATAGAGGTATTGTTTATGGGAGAGCAAATTTATCACATCTACCAAAGTTTGATTTTATTGCAAACGATTTGAAAGTTCCGGTATTAAGTCCAAGATTCGTTAAAATTTCAAAACTTGTAAATTGTGAAGATTTTAACTTAGTTCCTATGATTTTATTGGATGAGAGTTTTTCTGGGGATTACTTTTCTAAAAACGGAAATTTAATTGGCGAGGTTAATAAGTTAGAAGGTTATTATACTTTAAAATTTGTAATTCAAAGAGATTATTGTAACATTGAAAAATCTCTATTTAGAAAACTTAAAAGTCAGCCAAATTCCTTAGGTATAATTAAGAAAATCGTTTTAACTCTACCGAAAAGTGGTTTTCCGAAAATGTTTAAAATTAAAGAAACGATATCCTCACTATTTGTATCAGAATCTATGAAACATATTTTAGAAGCAAGTTCTATTAAAGGATGTCTCTTTGAAGAAATAGAGGTATCAGATGACTGATCTATTCTTCTTTGGTTTGAGGATGACTTAGGCAATGCAACATCTATGTTTCCAGAACTCTAAAAAATAAATAATATTTTGAAATAATTTAAGATAGCTGGTGCCAGATGATTCGCTCCTACTATTTTTACGAAAGCATCATTGTCAATAAAAAGAATGCCTTAGTAGCTATCAATTATAATATCTTAGATTCATCTTAAAATTTATTTTCAATTAATTTAAAATCTATAAATCATTTAGTTTTAGCCACTAAATCTGCTATCGATGTATTCAGCGAAAGATTATTGATATCACCTTTAGGAATGATAAAAGATTTGTCATTACTCCAATTCGTCCCATTGAAAATGTCAGATAATCTCATTTATTATAGATTTTAATCTTAGGTTTAGCGATAGAAGCGTCACTAAGGAATCCCTGTATTGGAATATCTTCTGTTTTTTACTGCTCAAAGACTCTGTTGATTTTTTTTCTTCTAAAGAATTATAAGATTGAACAAGAAAACCTAATTTATAAATTAAGATAATTCTTCACCACTTTTTCCCCTCCATCAAAATTTATTTTCTCCCAACTGTTTACCTTTTTCATGTTATGACCATTAGTAGTAACTAAAATCATTAAACATGAATCACCTCCGTGTATTCCTCAGATTTCTATTCTTTTTATTATTGTTTGGGACAGGTTCCAAATTGATTTCTCAAAATTGCTTGACTTCATTGAATAAGGGAACGAGTGGAGTTGATCTAATCGGGACAGATTTAAATTCTTGTTCAAGTTATCACGATTCTGCTTGTTTGTTGCAAGATGTGATGGTTGATGAAGGGTATAATTTTGAAATATTTGAAGCTTCTTTTTATCACTTGTCTCAATTCTTTGGGGACTTTGATTCATTTATTAATTTCTAAAATCACCTAACCATGAGAAAGATGAATACTAAATTTATATGTCTAATTACATTTTTGATTTTCTTTAGTTTAAATTTTAATATCTCTCTCTTCGGTCAATGCTATGAGAACTTGGGAGAGATGAGTGGAATTGTTGTCAGCAGTAATCAATCAGACATTGAAACTGCGGCATGTTCACTTCGTGATGCATTACCTCAAGAGTATAGGAATGATTTTAAAGTGTTTGACTTTGGATATTATTCGCTTAAAGAGTCTATGGGTGAGGTTGATGCGATTTGGGATTCAAAGATATTAGAATCACAATCCAAGGCTTCATACTTTGTATTGTTTGGAAAGTTATCCAATAGTAGTGGCATGTATAATTCCTATCGTGTATCAGTATCGATGCCACCAATATTAGATGAGGGTTGTGCTAATAACTTAAGTCGGAGGATAGCAGAAATCGAAAGTATATTAAGTTCTGGAACAAGTCCATTTAGTTATGCAAATAAAGCGGTGGAATCGTTGGAGGTTTTAGAATCTTTTGGGACGTGTGAGATTTGTGATAATTACGATGAAGATGGAAATCCTATTGATGATGATGGAGACGGCTTTGCTAATTGTGATGATTTTGATTGCTTGTATTTACAATTGTCATCTAATCTTAAGGGAGAGTCCTCAGGCGTCAAGATGAGTTTTACAGGATGTGTTGTGTTGACTCAAGAGGAGCTTGATATATTTAGTGCGAATGAAGATTATATAGTTGGTTTTGGATATGAAAGTTCAGATGAAGTTTTAGAAGAGATAGAGGCGATTGGATTAGCAACTTGTTTAGCATCGGCAATGATTTCAGTAGTAATTGATTATGGAGCATTTTATATTGAAGATTATTTGACCACTGATAATTTTCCTTCACTATTCAGTTCAGCAAGTGTGGCGGCAGTTTTTTCTAATCATGGATTTTCCATAACTGGTAATGCTGCTTTTAATTGTGCAGCCGCAGCTATACCAATTACGCCAAAGGTAAAAAGGTATTTGAATTACTCTATTTCTTTTGGAGTAGCCTTTATAGACGCTTTTGAGCGTGAGTATAATTTACACAATGATGAAAGCACTTCTGCTGTGTCAATTATAACAGAGGAAATGGATTGGTCAAAAGTTCTTTTTCATACAGGCATAGGAACCTTAATAAATATTGTATTAAATGAAGCTTTTCAAAGGCTTACTCCGCATGTAAGTAATCTGTGGAACAGCAATAAGGGCAAACTAATTGATAAGTTTGATGAATACTTTCGACCATTTTGGAACGATATTAAAGAAGCTTTTAATTTAAATCCTGCAAATGGAATTGAAGAAGCGGTAAGAACCCTACGTAATAAAGTGCCGCAAGAAGATTGGGAAGAATTTATAGACGCTTTTGGCAATATACTTGATAATTATACAAATGTAAAACGGATTGGTTCTTATGGACCTGACGTACAGCCCTTTAAAATATCAAATTTAGTTCGAACTCATCCAGTTCCAAGACCAGGTAATGAAAGTAGAATACCAGAGTTAGTAAATACATTTTCTACTATCGGATACAGATTAAATAAAAATGATGCTATTTTGGCAATTACTCTGCCAGATGGACTAAATTAATTTATAATGGGAATCATAGACTTCAGGCAATGATTGATCTTGACCAAAAAATTGTTCCTGTTAACTTATTGACTTTTGATGATGCTAATACGGCATTAGGATCAATTAATGTTAAAATGTTTGCTGAAGTATCGAGATTAACAGGATTTTATAACGGACCTCCAGTGCCACATGATGATCCTGCCTATATTGTGGTTTTAGCAAGGAACTGGCTTGATAATAATTTTCCTGGATGGAATTAATAGATATGAAGTATTACTTAGAATTAAGAATAAATGAATTTATAGATCCTAATAGCCTTGATGTTGTTATAAGAAAACCTCTTGATGAACTTTTAGGAGATATAGGAAGTGTTAGTTTGGCTGTACCAGAGTATCAGTTTTATCAATCTTCAAAAGGTGAGTTACTTGAATTGAAACTTGATGAAAAAGTTTTGTATTTTAAGTACATCAAAGTGTCTATTTTATTAACAGGATTTACCAAAGGGATAGAGTTAATTAATCTCTTCTTGTTAGAAAATAATTTAGCAAAAAAAAGTAAACTTCTTTTTGCCGATCAAAGGTATAATTTACTTGAATTGGATTTTTTGGGATCGTAAGACTCCCATAGCTAATTGCTGAATTTTCTTTTTAGTAATAAAAGCATCAAGAAACACTTTAACGACAGTAATATCATTATCGGGGAGTTTCTCAATTCATTTAAACAAATTGAGGAGCCTTTGTATTTGAGGTGGACATAAGCGATATCATCAGAGGAACCATTCATAAGAAGTCAGCAGAAACTTCTAAGGCATTAGCAATCTTAGAAAGCACAGTAACAGCAAGCATAGCACATTTATTCTCCTATCTCCCTATCTGTGTATAATGCATACCAACGACATCGGAAAATTCCGATTGAGACATTTCTTTCCTAGCTTGTACTTTTTTCAGTCTTTCTCTTTAGCTCATGCTATAAAAAGATATTATTGAAAACTTAGAGATACCGAATACCCAAGGGAAAAGCAATTATCATAATGCTATGGCGCATATTAAAAAGTACTAAAGCTTATTTAGTTTTTAATATAATGATTGCGAATATGCATATTGATATTTTTCAAACTTTTTTCTTAATAGAGAAAAGTGGCATAAAAACAGCCTTTCCATCCTCAATACTCTCTCGAAATATTTCATCACTCCTGAGCGTAACAAAAGAATTAACTGTTCTTTCCGTGATGACAAGACACCAATGCATAATTATAAATTAACGAATATCGTGGATTGCTTCTTGTCTAACTGTAACTACTTGGAAAAGCCATCGACCATAACGACTTCATCACTCTCAAAGAGAACTGCGAGAAACATGAGCCTTTAGCAGCTTTTCAGATCTGTGATAAACTACTACATCTAAAGTATTAGAATGCTTTAAAAAGAAAACCTAATTTATAAATTAAGATAATTCTTTACCACTTTTTCCCCTCCATCAAAATTTATTTTCTCCCAACTGTTTACCTTTTTCATGTTATGACCATTAGTAGTAACTAAAATCATTAAACATGAACACAAAATTTTTTACGTACCATTATTTGTGCATTTTGCCAATAATGTTTTCGCTTATCTTTGCGCCTCCTCAGAAGGATGATAAGCACTCTTTTTTAGATGATTGCGCAACTGCTACTCCGATCTGCAAATTATCGGAATATCATTTCGATTTTACAGATGGGAATGGTGAGAATGAAAAAGAGCTGGATCTACAAGACAGCTTTATCGAAGAAACAGAATCCGTATGGTTGAAGTTTAGAGCTCAATCCAAGGGCAGCCTTGAGTTTATAATTGTACCTGATCAAGAGGATGACGATATTGATTTTGTACTTTATGAATCTGCACTAGATAGCCCTTGCTCTAGTAAAAAGGCCATGAGAATTATGGCATCGGGTACAACACTGGGCGCAGAAGTCAAGCAATGTTTAGGGACAACAGGATTGCGTCATGGCAGTATTGATGTCACTGAACAAAGAGGTTGTTATGCATTTAGTGATAATTTCTTGAGCCCTGCAGAACTCACAAAATCAAAAGAATACATTTTGGTAGTCAATAATTTTAATTCTCAAGCAGGGTTTAATATTATTTTTTCCAGTACTGATGGACTAGAATTAGAAGATAATTGTACCCAAAAAGAATTTACAAACAACCTAGTTGTATATCCTAATCCTGCTCAAGATCTTCTATACATTTCTCTTGAATCAGATGAGGTAAACACACAGGAATCAATTGTGCTTTATGATTTATTAGGAAGAAAAGTTATGTCGCATTTGGTAGATGTTAATACAGAAACTTCCATTGATATTTCCATGCTACCACCTAGCCAATATATTATTAGAACAAAAATGAAAGATGAAATTTTAGTCAAAACATTTATAAAAGAGTAATCTTTCCAATCATTATTAAAATTAGTAATCATGAATAAAACAACTTCCATAAGTTTGTTCATGTGCCTTGTCTTAATCATTTTAATTAATGGCAATGCATTTGCACACGCTACAAAAATCAAATACAATAAGCTATCTCCTGAAAGAGATACCTTATTGGACAAAGGGCTGAATACAGAGTGGCCGGATTGTCCTTCAATCAAAAAGATTGACTCCAAACAACTTTCAGATTCTGAAATATTGTTTGTTTGGGAATCAATATTAAGTGAGAATATGGAATTTCAAGTTGAAATTTTAGAAGGCTCAAACAAAAATTTAATCGATAGATCTGTAACCAATACCAATAGTTATTACCACAGGTTCAAAGAAAAAAAAGCAGAATTTTACTTCAGAGTAAGAACCATGTGTTATGCAGAAAACACCCAAAAAATAATCTATGGAAACTGGATGGAATTAAATGTCATTTTATCAAATGGATCGGGTGCAGGGAATGGTGATCTTTGCGAAGATCTTTTTGATTATCTCGATTTTAATACACCATCAAATGGTGACGCTACTTTTGAGTTTATAAATTTGCCCATAGATGTTATAGGGGAGGTAGATGTTTGTTACACAGATACAATAATGTATGTTACAAGCTGTGAGACATTAAATTCTGCTACAGGCGTGCCACTTTCAACACCACAGGGATATCCACTTTTTTTAGAGAATATTTCATTTACAACTTCTAACCAAACAGTGGAGTGCGAAGATCAAAATGTATATGATTACGGCTCTAGTTGGTGTGCTAATTTGTTGGATGCGGTAGGATTCCAGTTGTCTTATGAATCAGATACACTCAATGGTGTTCTACAAACCAATGTTCAGGCAAGTATGGATTGGGGAGGAGATGGTACAATCACAATGACGCAAGGACAACAAACAGAAACAGTTTCTGGTAATACCATGAACTTTACAGGAACGGGTTGTGAACCCATAACTGTTGGTGTGTCAGCTACTGGTCAAGGCAATGGCGGTGGAGAAGGCTGCTCATTTAGTTTTGATCCTTGTACGTTGCCACCTGTTGGACCACCAGATCCACCTTGTCCGAATCCTCCTTGCGGACCTAGTGATCCACCAGATTGTGCGGATATCAATGTAAATACCTTTGGATATTCAAATACTGGGGCACAAAACTTATCTGGAACTGATATGTGTTTTGTCAGCTTTGACAGTGATCTCAATTTAAGTACAACTGCTGAGTTTGTAATGAATGGTGCGCTACAAAGCACATCAGTTAATAACAGCTCCGGCTTGATAGCGGTACCGCCTGGAACCACCTTGAATCTTATCCAAGAAATTAATTATACAGATCCAAATGGCAATTTACAAACCTTAGATTGTAGTACGAGTATCGTAATGGATTGCAGTTTTGATGATTTGCCACCCGATGATGGTGTAGCCTGCGAAGCTGTAGATTTTATACAAAATGGATCTTGTCAATTAGCTTGGACACTCAATAATCCAGACGCGAGTGTTTTCATGAGTGTGACAAATAATAATGGCGCAACAACTCAAATTGACATGAGTGAGACAGGTGCTTTAAATGAAATAGGTTATGTCACTTTTGCAGAATATTTTGTTTACATCCCCAATGAAATTCCTGGTGAGGAAATAATGGTCTATTGTTCAGTTGATTTAGACCCTTGTGTCGATGACCCAGATAATGATGATGAGGAAGACGAAGAAGAGGATGATGACGAGGAAAATGAAGATGGTGAATATCTCTGCGAATTCATAAATTATACAA
>Ga0114952_1001975_pt1 | contig 16404 bp, 16 predicted proteins | sample SidtaG_2_FD_87303 | JGI IMG/M metagenome (GOLD analysis project Ga0114952, IMG submission 87303) | Marine algal microbial communities from Sidmouth, United Kingdom - Sidmouth_Asex2 metaG | ecosystem: Host-associated > Algae > Red algae > Unclassified | place: Sidmouth, United Kingdom | collected...
CTCGAACCGGTCGAACGCGACGCCCTGCTCCCCGATGGGGATTTCGGTGAGGCCGGGCCGGACCTCGGCGTTGAACCGGTTGCGGTCCATGCCGAGGTAGGCTGGCGCGTCCCGCAGCCGCAACAAGCGCGGCAGCAGGGCGGCGTTTCCGGAAGTGTCGGGTTTCATGCCGGCGCTATAGCTCTGGGAAGCGATTCACGGTGCGGCGGAAGCGGCGTTCGAGATGTGGCAGCTCGTTGGCTGCGCCGCCGTCGGGAGCCGTTGCGAGCTGCGTCACGATCCACTTCGACAGCTCGTCGAAGTTGCTGCGCGACAGGCCGATGTCGAGCAGACCCACGATGGTCATGGTGTGCGGGATCCGCAGGCGATTCATCATCGCGTGTGTGAGAAGTACACGAGCGCCGACATGATTCGCTGTCATTTGTCCCGATTCATGGGCGAACGGAAGATGAGAATTGCCGATGTGTCGCAGGAGACGGGCTGAACCGCAACACGGTGACGCTGCTGTGCCGGGAAACTGCGGCGCGTGTCGACCTCGATGCGATCGACAAGCTAGGCGAGCTTTTCGACTGCTAGGTGGGGGAGTTGCTGGAGCGCGTTGAGCAGCCGACACCGGACGCTTGATGATTTTGTCGCTCGTTCCGCGTGTCGCGTCGTTTGAGTATCCGGCGCGGTAGCGACGGCCGATCTCAGTTCAATTTCACTTTCTGCTGTTGTTGGGAATCGCGCCGCCGTAATGACGGTGAACCGGCGGAGGGTGGTCGGGCGGTGGGCAAGTGTGGGGTGCCTGTGGTCAGGCGCTCGCCCGGCAGTCCGTGACCCGCAAGGCCCCCGCCGCGCCTGTCCACGGGCAGTCCATACGGTCGTCGCACCGCGACGATGTCCACGGGCCGTCCACGCGGAGTCCGGCACGAAATTGTTTCGTTCGTTTTTTGCAACTTGCTCGTAGCGAGTGACCGCGGTCGTCTCACGATCGCGAAGGAGGGGTGGGGGCGGAAGAACCTGAAGAAATCGAGTGCATCTGTCCAGATCGCACTTCAGGCCATGCATCGGATTGGCGACCGGACTCTTACGAGACGTCGATCCTCAGCTTGCGATGGGTTGATCGTAGCGATACGTCCAGGCGAATCACGGCTTGATTCGTAGCATTCGTTCTGCCACTGAGACGGTTCCTGGCGCCGGACTCCGCATGGACGGCCCGTGGACATCGTCGCGTCGCGACGAACGTGTGGACTACCTGTGGTCAGGCGAAGAGGCGAAGGCGCATTCGCGGTCTCCCGTGACACCGCCTGACCACAGGTACCCCTCACTTTCCCACCGCCCGCCCACGCTGCGCCGGTCGGATGTTGCGGCTGGTGTCGAAGCAGACGAAACAGCAGCAGAATTAAATAATAGTGGTATGCCAACAGATATACCTGAGACCGAGACGTCTTACAAAGGGCGGGAGAGGCTCGGTGGTAATGTACCCGGCAACGAGATTGGATGAACGCACGGTGCCACGACCATGATCGACGGAAGCAGACTGCTCGAGATACTGAAGGATCTCGCCACCGCAGACGGAACGCGGGAGGGGGCGCACTACCTGAGTTTCGAACTGGAGCACAAAGGCCCCGTCAGCGTCGCCTCCGAAAGGCGACGAATTCGGGAGTTGCTTGGCACCGATGCCGTTCTCGTTGAGGAGATTCACTCGGAACTGCCCCGATTCCTGGTGCTTCGATTCGCGGGCATCCGAAGAAGTCTCTCTTCGATCGGCGAATTCTCGGTCGCGTCGGAGCTGGTGGACCGTCTCGGACTGCGAGCCGCTATTCCTGAAGGGGGGCGGAGCTTTCCGCTGGATCATGCCGGACCCGGTCGTGCGGGTCCCGAAGGGCGACTGGGAGGCGCGTTCCTCGACTTGACTTGCTGGTCAAAGGTCGATCCGACGCTGGCCAATGATTGGGTGGCGAAATACTTGGGGCTCAATGAGATCTGGAACAGCAATCAGGGCGACGGTATCACCGTCGCTCAGCCGGATACGGGCATCGCGCCGCATGCCGAAATCGACGGTGCGCTCGATATCGCCAGGTCGTTTGACGCGCTCTCCGGGAACAGCGGTGAAGCGAGCGATCCGCTGTCTTCGGACGCGGGCAACCCAGGGCACGGCACGGCCACCAGTAGCGTGATCGCGAGCGGTCACGATGGTCTGATTCTCGGCGTCGCGCCCGGCGCATCGCTCGTGCCGATACGGTGCATCGATTCGGTCGTACTTCGCATCGACGGATCGTCGGTCGCGAGGGCGATCCTGCACGCAAGCTCCATCGGAGCGGACGTGATCTCCATGAGCCTCGGAGGCCCATTCCTTTACAGGTCGGTGCAGAGGGCGATCGAGATTGCCGTGGAAAACGGAGCCATCGTGGTCTCGGCTGCGGGTAACTGCGTCGGCATCGTCGTCTACCCTGCGAGCGACCAACACACCATCGCGGTCGCGGGCGTAGGCGCCGGTGACAGGGCGTGGAAAGGAACGTCGCGCGGTCCGGAGGTGGACGTGTCCGCTCCTGCGGAGAACGTCTTCGCGGCGCGCCGCACGGCGAACGACGGCGGTGCCGAAGCGGTGGAGCCGAGTCAGGGTACGTCGTATGCGACCGCGCTTACCGCAGGCGTGGCCGCTCTGTGGCTGGCACACCACGGACGCGACGCTATCCGAGCCCGCGCCGCTGTAGTGGGCGTGAATGTAAACGAGCTCTTTCGCCGAGCGATCCAGCTTACATCCCGCAAACCGAAGGGCGACATCCAAAGAAGCGGGATGGGGGCCGGTATTCTCGACGCTGGACGTCTGCTGAACCTCTCGCTCGAGGAGATTGGGGTCTCGGTTCGTCCAGTGGACTCCGGCACGGCTTGGCCGGAGGACGCACTAGGTGCGGAAGCCGCATTGGGCTACCACGCCGTGAACGAGCTCGCTTTGGAAGGAAGTGATCGCGACGGCTTCGACTGGGGACGCTACGGTCCGGAAGCCCTGTTTCTCGCTAGAGAGAGCCTCGCGAGAAGTGATCCGGCTCGCTCGGGGCTAGTGGAGTCCTCGGCGAAGCCGTCGATGAGCGAGGGGCTGCGCCGGTCGACAAAGCCGACGGTTTTGACTCGGGTCCTTAATCGATTGGATCGAGTCCCGCAGGCGACCGTAACTGGCATGTATCCGGCGAGCCGGACCGATGACATGTTCGCCGGGCTCTCGCCCGTACGACAGGGCGGACTGGAGACTACCGACGGTGCCGCATCGAGACGGGCGGACATCGAGAGTCGCCTGCAGCGCTGGACTCGCAGCGGTGGTCTCGAATTGCTCGAGCGCATCGACAGGAAGATCATCGAACGGCTCAACGTCGACGACAGTGTCAACTCCGGAGTACGTCTGCAGGCCGTGGAAAGCGGGATCGAGGCGATTCAGGAAATTCAGGACGGTCGCGATCCTGGCAGCCTTCCCATCGACCGACGTGTCGGCCTGGAGTCTCTTGTGCGGCTAAGCGGCCGTCCCGCGTTCAGGTTGCGAGAGGGAACGGTCTCTGTTGAGGATCCCATGTTCGGCGACGGGGGGTGGGGACAGCTCTTCGCCAACTGGGACCGGTTGCCGCAGATCACTGCAGCGGTTGGCCGTGTCAATCGTGGTGCCTTCCAGGTGGGTACCTGCTTCCTGTTCGGTGTAAGCCCCAATCTGATCATGACGAATCGACATGTCCTGGAGGCGATCGCCGAGGAAGTTCGGACGTCGAGGGGATCACACTGGATTTTCGCGGATGACGAGCCGGGAATAGATTTCTCGGAGTCGGGGCTCGACGGAACGCGTTTTCCAGTACGGCGAGTCGTGTTCGCAGCAGATCAAGCCATCGAGGGCAAGGTGGATCTTGCCGCCCTTGACCTCGTAGTGCTGGAGATCGAGGGTGACACGAGTGCGCTGCCGCCTCCGCTCGAGCTATCGAGAGACAGTGGCCGCGTCCGCGAAGGCGCAGAGCTCTTCACGGTGGGCTATCCGGCGCGTCCCGGACCGGGAGCATTCGTTGACCCGAACGGCGACGTTCCGGGCGCTGAGATCGCCGCCCGTCTCGGACAGATATTCGGAATTTCCTATGGTCGCAAATACCTCAGCCCAGGAGAGATCGTGCGTGGTACCGGAGCGATGGGAGGTGATCTTCGTGAATGGGTGTTCTCGCACGACGCGACCACGCTCGGCGGTAGCTCTGGCTCCATGATCATCGCTTTGGGCGGCAATGCCGATGTCGTCGGAATTCACTTCGCCGGACAGGTCATGACCCACAATTTCGCCCATCAGATCGCGAAGACAGGCGTGGTCGACGCCATTCGCTGATGTCAGATCGCGGAGAGAGAGACGTCGGGTCGGATGGCGGTCTGGAAGACCTGCGCGGACTGGAAACCAGAATCGAGTCGGAGGCGCCGTACTTCGATCCACCGGACGAGGTCTTCAGATTCTCCCGGTTCGTGTGTCAGATCCTGGCTCCTACCTCCGACGGAACCTCTTCTCGTGGCACCGGCTTCCTGGTAGGCCCTGATCTGATACTGACGAACTTCCACGTCGTTGAAGGTGTTCCAGCCGATCGTCTGCAGTGTCGCTTCGACGTCGGGCGGTTGGAACGGTCGGACGCCGCGTTCGGGCCGACGATCGACGTTCTCGGTGTCGTCGCTACCAGTCCGTACAGTGAGGCGGAGGGGCGGGGCAGCTATCGGTACGATTCATCTGATCATCCGACTGCGGACCAGCTCGATTTCGCACTGCTGCGCCTGAAATCGGACATCGGCAAGCAATCCGTCGAGATTCATCATGAAATGCGCCCCGAGCGCGGCTGGCTAGAGCTACCCGAACACTCGCCCGATGTCGAGCCGGACGGCATCATCCACGTGCTGCAGCACCCCGGCGGGGGCACTCTGAAGGCAGCCCGAGGAACTATCCCCAAGGACCAGCCGGGCCTTCCCGCTCGACTTCGCTACATGGCGAGCACGGAACGTGGCTCGTCCGGCTCCCCCTGCTTCCGATGGAGCCGCACCGCGCCCTCCAGGTTGGTGCTCGTCGCAATGCACAACTACGGGGATCCGGAGTGGCCGGGAGGTGGAGTGGAGTTCAATCACGGGATTTCGATTGATCTTGTCAGAAGGCACATCGAAGCGACGGGTGCAGACGTCGAGTTTCAGCCGTGGCTGTCCGGTTCGAGACGCCCTCCGCTCCTCAAGCAAGGTATCGCGATATCGGTCGGTCTAATCGTCCTGTTCGGTGCTGCCTGGCTGTACCGATGCCCCCTGGGACTCGATATTTGGTGCACCGCCTCAGAGTTTGAAATTGGTCCGCCATCAACAGTTAATATTCGCAAGCTCATCGCATCCCACCCCAACAGAATTGGTTTCATAGGGCTTGATACGTTAACGGTGAAAGCCAGGGTCAACAACCAATTGGTTGATTTGGCCAAAGACAGTCAAGGAGCCGATTCAACTGAATGGATTGCAGTCGAAAAGGGGGAGACTTTCACAATTGAAGTGACGTGGTCCAGTCAAAGCGTAGACATCGCAAGTTCGACAATCGAACATCGTGGGTTGAGCCGTAATTCAGATGTGGTGATCGGCCCAAATGATTACAATTACGAATTCGATGATGATGGCGATGGCTTCGTCAACATCCAGGAGCTTGACTACAATACGGGACCGAGCATCAAAGACAGCTTCCCTAAGATCACAGATCTAGGTTTGATTGCAAGCGTATCGCGCTCGGACACCATAGGCATGAGCTTATTGGTTATCTTTGATACCAGTAAATTTGAAATCGACATTTCGCTTAAGCAGCCCGATGGACTTGTGGCAAGAGCAGAAAGTGTCAACGACGAAATATCTTACATTCCAGGCGTCGGTGCTGTGATCGAGGAAGCCGGATGCAAAGGAGCTTTAACCGTGCACGATTTGAATGTCGATGCAGATTATAATGGAGAAATGATTCGGTACTTCGGGGCGAACTCCACACTTGCTCCGGGTTTATTGCATCTAAGAGCTAAATTGAGATCGTACTGCACAAGTTACGAGGATGTCAGTAGTTCTACAAATAGATTTTCAGTGATAGCGAATAAATATGGTAGCAAGATTGGAGACGGCGTCAATGTTATCAATATCTCTCCAGAAGGTGCGGTGTTGTCTTCTAGTGAGCAGTATTTTGATATGGAAATTGAGATTCGAGACGATTGATATATAGAGCGATTCGAGAGGGAGATCCCTCGCGTGCATGAGACTCGAGAGTTCTCCCAGTGCCGCGATCGCGAGGGTCTGTGATCATCCCCAGCAACGATGGACATCCGGCTAAGTGGTAGCGCGTGGTCTACGCCGTACAGGCGATGTAGCGAAGAGCGCCAGCCGCGCCGTCGCGGCCGGCGAATCCTTGCGTGATTTCTGCGTGAGTCAGTCCCGCAGAGTCCCGCACGGTTCTGCTTCGGACGTACGAAGAGCGGCTCCGCGCCGCCGTTTCATCCCGCCGCAACAGCGCTCAAGAGGATTGAAAATCCCCGTGCCGGCAGGCTGCACGCCCCCGGCTGCGCGCCCCGGGCTGGGCGCCCCCGTTCGATTTTGTCCCCGGCCACCATTTTTTCCAGGTGCTACGTCGTCTCCGGATCAATTCAACGGATAGTTCGTCAGCTTTCCGTTTCGATCCATTCCGACCACGAACGGTGGTTGGTGTGATGCTGTGTACCGCACCAGCCGCGCCGCGTGGCGCACGAACATCGCCGCCATCTGCTCGCCGGTCGCGTTCTTGGCACGCAGCCGAAGACGCGCGCACCGTTCGCCCGTACCGCCGCCAGCTCGGTGTTGCGGTAGCGGATGTTCTTGTCCTTGGTCAGAGCGATCCAGCGCCTCCGTGCGACAAGCGCGATCCAGTCCTCGTCCGGTGCATCGATCGGCAGGTGGTCGTCGTGAATCTCGACCTTATGGCCTGCCTGAAGAAGCAGATCGGCGACCAAGTGTTTGCCGAAGTTCCGGTCGAGATGGAAGACCGGCGGGTCAGGCAGCGCGTCCGAGCTCGCAGCGAATCGCTTCGTCGATTTCGCTTTCCTTGCGCTCATAGTCCTTCGCCAGATCCTCGACGGACTCGCCCGCCTTGTAGCGCTCCGCGATCATCTCGGTCGCCAGCCCCGTTCCGGCGAGCACCGGTCGACCGCCCGACAGGGTCGGATCGATGACGACCATGCTCGGTGCGTCGGCAACGGAGCTGCGCGTGTACGGGTAGAGCTTGATCGGGATGCCGTGCGCATCGCGCTCGATCCGCCGAAGTGCACCGCTCATCAGCTCGCGCATGGCGAACTGCCCGTCACGGTTTATGTTGATCAGCCGGCCGTAGCGCTCGGTGAACAGGTCCAGTCCGTCTGTCTCGAGCTGACGAGAGATCAGCGGGTGGCGGCGGTCACGAGCGTCGGCGGTCTGCTGGCGCAGCCAATCGATGGCCTCGCGAACCTTCGGCATGGTGACCCGGTGCTCTCGCCGGATCGAGGCGAGCACGTGCAGCTCGACCATGTTGATGAACGAGAGCAGTACTGGGTCGTGGGCCGGCACGTCGATCAGCGGAAGCCATGTGTCGCGACCTACCGACCAGTAGCGGACGGTCGGGGCGGGCACGAGCAGGTAGTGAGCCGCCTCGCGTACGGTGTAGGCGGGCAGCTCGCGCGGATCGGGCTTGTCAGGGGTTCGGTTCAAGGTGGTCGGCTCCAGCGTTTCGGCCGTCTTGTCTCGGTAGAGCGTACCAGTTTGCTCTTTCGAAACGCAGCATGACCCGTACCGACGACGACCTCGCGCAGCGTCGCGACCGAGGCTGTTCACGGTTGATTTCTCAACTTGCCGCTGACGAAAGGCCCGCTGCCGTGAAGAGGGCGAACCGGCGGAGGGTGACGGCCCCCGACAGCGCTGTCGCCGAGGGCGATCGATCTGCTCGCGATGTCGATCCGGCGACCGACGTCGCAACGAAGGTTTCAGAACAGCTCGAGATCGCGCTGACGACGGTAGCCGAGCGCGCGATATCCCGCCTCACGCTTTCGCCTCATGCTGACGAGCGCCGCGTGGGCGGAATCGTCGACGTCGATCACGCGGACGTCGCGCTTGCCTGGAGACGGACGGTGGAGCCGGCCGACATACTGTTCGAGTGTGCCGCGCCAGGCGAGCGGCATCGCGAGGACGAGCGTGTCGAGCGGCGGGTGATCGAACCCCTCGCCGATGAGGCGGCCGGTGGCGAGCAAGCACCGCGGCGTCGTCGCGTCGAGTCGCTCGAGCGCGTCGAGCGCTGCCGACCGTTGACGACGTCCGAGCCCGCCGTGCAGAACGATCGGTTCGATATCCGAAGCGAGAAGCTCGCGTTCGAGACTCGCCACGTGCTCCTTTCGCTCGGTCAGCAGGAGTACGCGCCGCCCCTCGCGCCACGCGTCGAGTGTCGCGTCGATGATCTTTCGGGTGCGTTCCGCGTCGCCGGCGAGGGCACTGAGCACGCTCTGGATCGGCGCGTCGTCCGGAACATCCGGCACGGCGTCATGGCGAAGGAATCGAACGCCGAGATCCGACGGCATCGAAGCCGAGTCCGTCGCGCGGTGACGGATCGGTCCGCACTGAAAATGGACGATCGGTTCGAGGCCATCCCGACGCGCCGGCGTCGCGGTGAGTCCGAGCACGTGACGAGCGTGCGCGCGTCCGAGGAGAGATTCGATACTCGTCGCGCCGACGTGGTGGCACTCGTCGACGATCCACTGCCCGTAGCCTTCGAGCCAACCGTCGAGATCCTCGCGCCGGGTGAGCGCCTGCACGACGACGACGTCGATCCGCCCGGTGCGCCGTGCCTTAAGGCCCCCGCCCAACACGCCGACGTCCTCGTGATTGAGTCCGAGAAACGTCGAGAGCCTCGTTCGCCATTGGCGGAGAAGGTCCTTGCGATGCACGAGTACCAGCGTGTTCGTGTCGCGCGCGGCGATCAGTGCCGCCGCCGTCACGGTCTTTCCGAAACCGGGCGGGGCGACGAGGACGCCGGTGTCGTGTGCGAGCATCGCCTCGAGCGCCGTTCTCTGGTCCTTTCTGAGCTGCCCGTGGAACTCGACGTCGATCGGGCTTCCGGCATATCGCTTGTCGTCGATCACGATGTCGACGTCCGGGCGATCCGCTGCCTCGCAGGTCGAGAGCGCCAGTTCGCGGGCGCTCTCGAGACAACCTCGCGGCAGGCCGACGTGTTGCGGATGGTTTCGGGCCAGATCGACGAACATCGGAGTGTCCCACGTCGATCGACGCTGCCGTCGCCGCTCGTGCCAGGCGGGATTGGCGAACGCGGCGAGCCGGGCGAAGCGACGAACGAGCGCGAGCGGCAACCCGCGACGATCGACGTAGAGTCCATCGGCGAGGGTGAACCGGATCACCGGTGGCAGACTGCTTGCCGCGAGCGGCGCCGGTACGGCTGCGCGCCACGGCGTGTCTCGATCGTCCGGTTCGTCGCTCGCGTCGAGCGCGAATCCGTCCGCGCGAAGTGCCTGCAGCCGCTCGGGGAGCGTGCTTGCCGGTATGCGGACGCACTCGGCGAGCGCGGTCCACTGATCCTCGAAGGGGCACAGGTCCGCATCGACGAAGAGACTACCGCCTCGTGCCCGCGCCTGTTTCTGCAGTGGAAGTGCCACGAGCGAGCCGAACCCACCGTCGGGCAGCGTGTCCTGATTCGGAATCAGACGATCGTAGCTGGAGAGTGCGAGCAACCTCCGCTCGCTCGACGTGCGTTCGAGCAGGCCAAAGGCGAGCCGCCGGGCATCGGCGGCCGTGACCGGCACATCGAAGACGAGCCAGGCATGCGCCCCGTTCCCGGAACGCGAGATCTCGAGCAGTACGGGCACGTCGGCGTCCGCGCACGTTCGGGCGAACGCTTGAACGTCTTCGCGCCAAGCCCCGCCGTCGAAATCGACCACGAGCAGAGGGCAGCGGCCGGCGCGGTCGAGCGGGTACAGACCGATCACCTCCTCGCCGAGGAGATGGCGTTCGATGACGCCGTCCGTCAGAGGAAAGTGACGACGTCCCTGCCGATCGACGAAGCCGCCTGTCGATGCGCTCTCGGCTTCCGAGTGCCACGGGGCCGGCCGTGCGGGCGCGTAGCCGGACGTACGTTTTGTCGGGTTCTCCCAACGGCGTGCGTAGACGTCGTCGCGGCCTTGGAAGATCGATCTGAACAGTGCGATCTTGGCCGCGCTCGAGAGCCCGTTCGACGATGCATGCCCTCGATCGCGTTACCCGCCGTCTTGTGAAGCCGTCGGTAGCGGGTCCGCACTTCGCGGTGCTCCGGACATATGCTGCCCGCGGTCTGCAACTTCGTCCTCCGGAAGCGTCGGCAACGCGATGCCGTGACGCTCGAGCTCCGCCCGAAGCAAACGATTCTCGAGTTCGAGCCGGCGACAACGTTCGTGCGCCGTCCGGGACGTGCTCGACGTCGTCATCGCGATTCTCCCGTCGAGGGCCGGTCACGGTACTCGACAGCGATGGCACGGTTCTCAGGCGAGCCTGCACAGTCCATCGTCCGGTTCTTCCCTCCTCGCGCGTTCGGCCTATTGCTCCGACAGGTTCGGTCCGAACTGACGTGAGATCACATGAACAATAGGACAAGCAGAAAAATCAGTCATCTGAGAGTTCTCTATTGATCTTCCATTGCGCGATCAACCGTTGCGACCGATGGAAAGTCGAGGACGATGTCGCCGCCAGCGCCTCTCTCCTCGCGGGAGGATGCACCTCGTCAACGACCTGCCTCGTCCTCACCAGGTTCTTCTCGCGTACGAACATCGTCACGGCGCGAAGCCCGGAACGCGAAGATCTGGTTGAACCGACGCCGATCCCCGTCCGGTCGACGAGGACGCCGTGCGCGAGCGCTACCTGCACCGGCAACGTGTCGGCGCTGTTCACGAAGGGAGCCCGATCCGCTACGCGTTCCCGACGGATGCAGCGCCTTCGTCGGACGGTGGCCTGCGAAAGGCTGCCTGAGCAACCGCCGCGAGTGCGACGCAGCCGAGGGCAGCGGCAAAAGCGAGGGAAGGGGCCGCCACCCTTTACGGTGACAGCTCGTCTCCCGACGACAGATGATCGAGATCGAGCCGATCGCTCGACACGTAGTCGGCCCCGTTCAGTTCCTCCAGCCTGACGACCAAACCTTCGACGACCTCGAAGCGACCGGCGCTCGGCACCAGAGCAAGCCAACTGTCGAGCAGCTTGGACCAGTCTCGTCCTTCGAACATCGGCCCCTGCCGTTCGTCGCGAACGAACCAGAACAGGACCGTCACCGACGGCGCGTCCCACGAAGGCGTCGCCTGCACCCGAATCTCGCGGAGCGCCCTGAGCCCACGGCCCTCGTCCGAGTTCTTGTCGTGTTTGGCGGGGAGGCGCGAGGAGAGCTTCTTCGCGAACGCCGTGAAGTCGTCCGGAAAGGCGAACCGCGCGCGCTTGCGCACGAGCGACTGCGCGAACCGGCGCGCGTTGGCGTCCCGCGTCCAGCCGGGTCGACGCGTCCAGCTGGCCACGATGGACTTCTCGACGGTCATCACTCGGTCGAGATCGACGACCAGCCGCTCGGGCATCAACGCCGGCAGTGCGGCGTACGAAGGACGACGGCCTCGCTCCACATCGCGCAGGAACGTTTCATCGGCCTCGACGAGCGGCGCGCACTCGATGTACGGCCGGACCGCGCAGGAGCGCACGATGTCGCAGGTCTGAGTAAGTACAACCAGGCCGCGCACCGCCGACGTCAGTGCCTGGATACCGGCGTCCGTGCTCTCGGCGGCCGCTGCACTCAACGCCGCGCCCGGATCGCCGATGTGGACGAACCACTCGACGTCGAGCGCGATGTCTCTCTGCCGCCACTCGCGCATCGCGTCGTCGATCCGGACGATCTCGGGCGAGTCGTCCTCGAGCTTCGGCATCTATCCGTCTCGTCGAACCGAGACGGGTTTGCTCGCGAGCAGACGACCGCTGGTGGGATGGATGCGGTCATGGAGGGCGTCGACGAGGGTTTCGGGCGGTGGCGGCGCTCGCTCGGTCATCGTCTTCGTGGACACCTCGGGCGTCTTCACTCGGTGGGCGTCGCCGGGGCCGAGAGACGCAACGACGCGGTCGTACGCTTTCTCGACCAGACGATCGAAGAGGATCTCGCCATCCTCTCTCGGGTCGAGCAGAGCGGCACGATTCGCGTCGATGGTGCCTCGATCGACCGCCCGCAGCGTGACGAGCAAGCGTTGCAGGTGCTCCCGATTGTCGGCGCTCATCGCCTTGCCGCTCGCCCAGAAGTGCAGCGAGCGTCGGCTCACGTCGAACAGACGCGCCAGCTGGTCCCAAGTCAGTCCACTCAGGCGTCGCAGCTCGGCTATGGCCTGACCGTTGCCGTGCCGGTCGTCTCCGGCGCGGCTCTCGTCAGCCCGTTGATCGTCTGTCCGATCGTTCTCCGCTTTGGCGGCGATACTCGCGCCGGCTGTGGTGCGTTCGATAACGAGCGCCGGATGACCGTCATGGTCGGCGGTGAAGGCATTCGTACCCGACAGACCCATTTCTGCAAGCTTCAGCCCTGTCAGTACGAGCGGCCGGTCGGTCGGCGCCGCCATCGAACCGGCCGCCGACGTCGGTCCGAACGGCGGGTCGCTCACGAGCGCGCTCATGGCTCGCCTCCATAGCGTCTGAGAAAGTCGTCGGTCACCGCCCAGCGAAAGATCGTGTAGACGCGCTCGACGAAGCGCTGGGCTTCGTCCAGTATCCCGTCGATCGCGAACGGCATCGCCGCTGCGCTCGACATGTCCAGATCGAGAATCCAGCTCGGTTCGGCCACCGGCTCGATCGCCGAGGGATCGACGCTCGCGCCGCCGGGAACCCGGCCCCAGCGAGCCAGCACGCGAGCGCCCGGCACGTCGAACACGGATTCGCTGAGCGTGTGCCCGGCGTGCGCCGCGGCGGCCGTGCCGAGGATGCCGCGCACCTCGGACCTGACCAGCTCGGCGATGTCGTCGACCGCATCGCCCGTGATCCTGTCGATGTAGCGGATACCGAGACGGTCCGCGAGCTTCGGCTGCAGGTGCGCGTCGAGCGCGACGAGTACCGTCCGCAGCCGCTCGAGGAAATCCGAGCGGCTGCCGTAGCGCGTGGTCTCGAGCGCCACGAATTCCGGCGCCAGTGATACGCGCCAATTGCCTTCGAGATCGCTGAAGCGCCAGACGAGCTGCGTCTCGGCCGGCGACATTCCGCTCGGGCTCACGACCACACCCCGAGTTTGCTCATGTCGGAGGACCGGATAGGTCTCCCGGAGCGCTTCCTGGAACGGCGCCACGAACTCGCGCCGCTCCACGGACAGGATCTCCGGAAAGCGCAGCTGGGCGATGACGCGAACCAGCGGCGCGTCGGTCAGCGGGACCTCGTCGGGTGGTGGAGCGGTGAGCGGATCGTCGGCAGGTTGCATGGATCGACGGTACCTGAACAAGGGCGGCGAGTGTGAAGTTTGGCGTGAAGTGGCGGTAGTCAGCGGCAGCAATCGTGCCGAGCGCAGGCCTTCACGTGCGTTCTGCGTCGCGACGATGTCCACGGGCCGTCCACGCGGAGTCCGGCGCAGGATCGCGGCTTCCGCCACGTTGCAGCCGTCGCTTCACAGCGGACAAGAGTTCTATCGGCGTTCGTTTCCCGAGCCGCAAACGCCGCACGCTGTGCGATGTACCATCGGCGGGAGAGAGTCGAGCCGACTGCGGAAGCCGCGGTCGAACCGAGAGGGCGCGGACGTGACGGAGTCGTTGGAGCGGATCACTCGTGATCCGAAGGTCATGGGCGGCAAGGCCTGCATTCGCGGCATGCGCGTCACGGTCGGGATGATCGTCGGGCAGGTCGGTGCCGGCAGAAGCGTCGAGCAGATTCTCGACGATTACCCGTACCTCGAACGGGAAGACATCATGCAGGCCCTGCGGTACGCCGCTTGGCTCTCGCAGGAACGCGAGGTCGTGCTCGCCAGCGGGTGAGGATACTGCTTGACATGAACCTGTCGCCGAAGTGGGCGGCGACCTTGACCGATGCGGGTTTCGAGGCGACTCACTGGTCCGATGTCGGGCCTGCGTCGGCTCCCGATGTCGAGATCGCCGCGTTCGCGTCGGCGGAAGGCATGGTCGTCATGACCAACGATCTCGATTTCGGTGCGTTGCTTTCGACGAGCGGTGGGCGCAGTCCGAGTGTGGTTCAGCTCCGGGCGAGCGATTTGTCTCCGGAAGTGATCGGCAACATGGTCGTAGAGGCGTTGCGGCAGATGGAGGAGGAACTTGGCGCTGGAGCTCTCGTGACGATCGAGCCGGATCGTGCTCGCTTGCGGCTGCTGCCGATCACGCGGAGTCCGATGTAAGACGTCGTTGCCGAACGACGTGCCGTCGCCCGAACCGGACGGCCGAACCGGTGCGTGAATTTTGCGGGGATCGGTCCCGCGCAGTCACACACGGTGCTGCATCCAGCAGCCTGAAAGGCCCACTACGCCACGCCGCACGGCCCTCGCCGACGCTTCCAAAGGATTGAAAATCCGCGTGTCGGCAGTTCGATTCTGTCCCCGGCCACCATTCGAATCAGGCACTTGCCCCGCTTCCGCTGCCGTGCGTCTTCGGCGCTGCGTGAGTTTCCGGGAATGAAGCCCTGCAGACCGAGCTCGCGCGGCTGGCCGAACAGCGCGCGGCGCACGTCCGTCAGCTCGAGATAGAGCTCGGCGACTGCGATGCGATCGACGGCGTCAAGGACAGAAAACGCGCCGAGCGCGAGTGAAGCGTCGACGCGCACTTCACCGAGTACGAGCGCTGGCTGAAGGACAGCGTCGAGACGGAGGACGAGTCCTACATGCAGATCCTCGCGGTGATCACGGGCGACCCGGGCGAGCCGCCGAAGATCAGGTCTGCAACGGTGTCGGGCGAGAGCGCCGAGGCGGCCCGGGCCGAGGGCCGCGCCGCGTGAGCGAGGAGCCACCCGCGTCCCTCGTCTCGCCGCCCGACGGCTACGCCGAATGGCTCGACGAGCTGAGAGGGCGCGTTCGCGACGCTCGGCAGCGCGCGACGCTCTCCGTCAACCGCGAGCTCGTCGTCCTGTATTGGCGGATCGGGCAGGACATTCTCGAGCGTCAGGAGCGTGAGGGTCTGGGGCGTCAAGGTGATCGATCGTCTCGCGAGCGACCTGCGGAGCGCCTTCCCCGGCATTAAGGGCTTCTCGCCGCGCAACCTCAAGTACATGCGGGCGTTCGCCCGGGCCAGGCCGGACCGCGAATTCGTGCAAGCGGTGCTTGCACGATTGCCCTGGTACCACCATATCGCGTTGCTGGACAAGCTGAACGACGGTGAAGAACGTCGCTGGTACGCGGCGAAGGCGATAGAGCACGGCTGGTCGCGCAACGTGCTGGTGATGCAGATCGAGGCGAAGCTGCGCGAGCGCTCCGGCCGCGCCGTCACCAACTTCCGCTCCAGCCTGCTCGCGCCGCAATCGGACCTCGCCCGCGAGTCGCTGAAAGACCCCTGCCGGTTCGACTTCCTCGGGTTGACCGAGGAGGCTCGGGAGCGGGACGTCGAGAACGCGCTCGTCTGGCACGTCACGCGCTTCCTGCTCGAGCTGGGCGCCGGTTTTGCCTTCGTCGGCTGGCAGGTGCTGCTCGACGTGGGCGGTGACGAGTTCTTCGTCGACCTGCTCTTCTACCATCTCAAGCTGCGCTGCTACGTGGTTGTCGAGCTGAAGAGCGGCGCGTTCAAGCCGGAACACCTCGGGGTAGCGTTGCCGGTTCTGCTTGCCGGGCTTCTTTCGTGATGTCACGGTTCACCTCTGTTGCGATCAGTATCGCTTAACAGGGTGTCCGTCGTCGCTGGGGAGGATCAGTCGGCCCGGAAGTAGCGGCGCTGGGGATCGTTCGGCCCGGAGCCGATCTCGCGCACCTCGCCGAGTTCCACGAGGCGCGAGAGACGCTGCCGGGTCGCGCGTGCCGACAGCCCCACCGCGTCCGCCACCTCCCGCGTTCGCAATCCGTCGGTCGCGCCGAGCGCGTCGAGGATGGTCTGGTCCTTCGGATCGAGCGCGACCGTCCCGTTCGCGCCCGTGCGGAGCGTGACTCGGAGGCGTGTGCCGATCTCCTCCCATTCCGGCGCCGGCAAGCCCGCCTCGCGGCACGCACCGATCATCCGCTGCACGCCGCTGCCCCACTGCTCGACGAGCCCGAGTTCCTTGAACGTCCGCCCGAGTACCCGGTTGCGCAGCTTCGACACGCCGCGCGGCAGGTCGTCGAGCGTCAGGCCGAAGGTCAGCAGCCCCGGGTTCTCGATCTCGAGCCGGTCGTCGAACAGCGCGACCCGGATGGGGGCGCCGTGCTGGGCGTAGTCGGCGTGCACCAGCGCGTTGACGAGCGCCTCGCGCACCGCA
>Ga0114952_1001986_pt1 | contig 16371 bp, 14 predicted proteins | sample SidtaG_2_FD_87303 | JGI IMG/M metagenome (GOLD analysis project Ga0114952, IMG submission 87303) | Marine algal microbial communities from Sidmouth, United Kingdom - Sidmouth_Asex2 metaG | ecosystem: Host-associated > Algae > Red algae > Unclassified | place: Sidmouth, United Kingdom | collected...
CGGCAGTTCATCGGCATCGCGCGCCTGAGCGCCGCGAAGCCGCTGTGCATCTCCGCGCTCATCGCCCGTGCCTCGGCACGCAGACTCGCCTCGCGCGGCCAGAGCGCAGGCTCCCTCACCTTGTCGGCGACGTACTCGCAGATCGCGAGCGAGTCCCACAGCACCAGCGGCCCGTCGCGCAGTACCGGCACCTTGCCGGCCGGGCAGAGCTCGCGCTTCATGCGCTCGCCCTCCTCCGTGGAGAGAGGGATCCGCACCTCCTCGAACTCGAGCCCCGCGCGGCGCATCAGGATCCACGGGCGGAGCGACCAGGACGAGTAGTTCTTGTTGCCGATGACGAGCTTCACGACCCGAACAGCCACGGTGCCGATTCGCGCCGCCGGGACTCGTAGTCCTCGATGCGAAAGCGCTGCTGCAGCGTCAGCTCGATATCGTCGAAGCCGTTCAGGAGACAGTGCCTGCGGAATTCGTCGACGTCGAAGCGGTGCACCTCCCCCGAGGGGGTCGTCACGGTCTGCGCCTCGAGGTCGATCGCGAGGCGGTAGCCGGGATCGGCGTGGCACTCGGCGGCAAGCCCCTCCACGACGCTCTTGTCGAGCGCGATCGGGAGGAGACCGCTCTTGAAGGCGTTGGTGTGGAAGATATCGGCGAAGCCCGGCGCGATGACGGCACGGATGCCGAAGTCGTCGAGCGCCCAGACCGCGTGTTCGCGCGAGGATCCGCAACCGAAGTTCTCCCCCGCGAGCAGCACCTCGGCACCACGGTAGCGTTCCGCGTTCAGCACGAAGTCGGGGTTCGGCCGGCGTTCGGCGGCGTCCTGTCCGGGGTAGCCCGGATCGAGATAGCGCCATTCGTCGAAGAGGTTGACGCCGAAGCCCGAGCGCTTGATCGACTTCAGGAACTGCTTGGGGATGATCGCGTCGGTATCGACGTTCGAGCGCATCAGCGGCACGGTCAGCCCGTCGAGCTTCTGAAACGCCTTCACGCCCGTGCCTCCCGCCCGGCGTCCGCCGACTCCGCCCCGCTCGAACCGACTCCGAAATCGCGCACATCGACGAAGTGCCCGGCGATAGCCGCGGCCGCCGCCATCGCCGGGCTCACCAGGTGGGTGCGTCCGCCCTGCCCCTGTCGCCCTTCGAAGTTCCGGTTCGAGGTCGAGGCGCAGCGCTCGCCCGGCTCGAGCCGATCGGCGTTCATCGCCAGGCACATCGAGCATCCCGGCTCCCGCCACTCGAACCCGGCATCGGTGAAGATCCGATCGAGCCCCTCCTCTTCGGCCTGCCTCCTGACGAGGCCCGAGCCGGGCACGACCATCGCCTGCTTGACGCCCTCGGCGACTCGACGGCCGCCGATGACGGCCGCCGCCGCCCGCAGATCCTCGATGCGCGAGTTCGTGCAGGAACCGATGAAGATCCGGTCGAGCCGGATCTCCCCGATCGGCGTACCGGGGGCGAGATCCATGTACGCGAGCGCGCGGCGGATGCCGTCCGGATCGGTTCGGCAGCCTTCGGCCGTGTCCGGGTCCGGCACCCGCGCGCCGACCGGCGCGACCATCTCGGGGGATGTCCCCCAGGAAACCTGGGGCTCGATCGAGGCGGCATCGATGTGCACCTCCACGTCGAAGCGCGCGTCGGCATCGCTGACGAGCTCGCGCCAAGCGCGCTCGGCCCGCGCCCAGAGCTCCCCGCTCGGCGCGTAGGGGCGCCCCCTGACGTAGTCGATCGTGGTGTCGTCGACGGCGATCATGCCCGCTCGGGCGCCGGCTTCGATCGACATGTTGCAGACCGTCATGCGCCCCTCCATCGAGAGCGTCCGGATCGCCTCCCCGCCGAACTCGATCGTGCAGCCCGTCCCTCCCGCCGTGCCGATGCGCCCGATGATCGCGAGCACGATGTCCTTGGCCGTGACCCCAGGCCCGACCTCACCGTCGACGCTGACGAGCATGTTCTTCATCTTCCGCTGCAGAAGGCACTGCGTGGCCATGACGTGCTCGACCTCGGAGGTGCCGATACCGAAGGCGAGCGCCCCGAAGGCGCCGTGGGTGGAGGTGTGCGAGTCCCCGCAGACGACCGTCATGCCGGGGAGCGTCGCTCCCTGCTCGGGGCCGATGACGTGCACGATGCCCTGGCGAAGATCGTTCATCTTGAACTCGGTGACGCCGAAGGTCTCGCAGTTCTCGTCGAGGGTCTCGATCTGCAGTCGCGAGACGGGATCGGCGATGCCCGCGGCGCGGTCGGTCGTCGGCACGTTGTGGTCGGCCACGGCGAGCATCGAGCCCGTGCGCCAGGGCTTTCGGCCCGCGAGGGCGAGCCCTTCGAAAGCCTGCGGGGAGGTCACCTCGTGGACGAGATGGCGATCGATGTAGAGGAGAACCGTGCCGTCCTCCTGGCGGTTGACGACGTGCGCATCCCAGACCTTGTCGTAGAGCGTCTTGCCGGCCATCTCGTGTCTCGTCGCGGGACCTTCGAAGCTCGGAAGTCTATCGGCGGCTCGGTGATTACTCAAATTCATCATCGTGATGAATATTATTCCTCACGAGAATATTAGCCGGAATGTCCGTCAGTCCGCGATCGCCGTCAGCGGTGAGAGATTCCGAGATTCCCGCTCCTCGCCGCCCGCCGCAATCCCTCGAGATAGTGCGCCGCGGCGCGGCCGCCGACGAGATGGACCCGGCTCTTGTGCGGCGGGGCGTCGTCGTAGAACGTCCGGATACGCTCGCGCGCACCATGGCGCGTGCGCCAGATGAAGGCGAAGAACTCCGCCTCGAAACGCTCCGGGCACCCGGCGGGCAGATCCGGCCGGCTGCGGCCGTGATAGCGCAGGGTGCGCGACAGGACACGCCACAACCGCAGCGGCAGACCGACATCGAGCCAGATCAGCGTGTCGGCGCGCGCGAGCCGCTCGGGCCAGGTCGAGGAGCGCCCGCCCTCGAACACCCACTCCTCCTTCGCGTGCACGTCGGCGCAGAGCGCGTCCTTCTCGGCTCCCGCGCGCTCGATCCAGCCCGAGCGGTAGTGGATGTGATCGATGTGGAACACCGGCAAGTGCGCGATCACGCCGATCTCGCGCGCGAGCGTCGACTTGCCGGCCCCGGGTTGTCCGATGATCATGATTCGTCGCATGGCGTCGTCGCCTCTCGGGTGCCGGCCCGCTCGATGTCGTCTCGAGACCTTGCCGACGATCTCCTCTACGGAGGTGCGAGTCCGACGAACGTATCGGACGATCGACCAGTCGACGCCGAGGGGCGATGGAGGACATTCTACGGTGGTGCAGGCGAGGATCGTGGCGGCTCGTTTGCATGTTCTCGAGCGTACCGACCACGACGCCGCTTGCCGGCCTGCACCAGGGAGGCCCGAACGATGTACACCCCCTACCTGCTGATACTGACGATGTTCGCCGGAGCCGGAGAGATCATCGACCCCGTTCCGCACGCCTCGATCGAGCGCTGCGAGTCCGAACTGGCTCGTATGCGGGCCGCGGTCGAGAACGAGTGGGCGGCGCACGGCATCCTGCGCACGAAAGGCGAGTGCAGAGTCCACGATCCGGCTTCGTGGAGCCATGTAGCCGAACGGCGCTCGTCGAGCCCCCCGGCCATGGCGGCGGCCGACTGACCGCGACGCTCGTGGACGCGCCCGGCACCCACGTCGCCGTTCACGCCCCCTACCTGACGATGCAGCGCGTCCCGACGAAGCCGCGGTTGTCGCGAAAGCGATAGCACGAGCGTCCCGACGGGTACGTCTGCCGCGATGCCGGTGGCTGGACCGCGAGGTACCTCCGCGACGGTTGCCGTCGTGGGTGGTGGAGTCGCGACGTACCGATCGGCTCGGCGTGGGGAAGGCTCGGTCGAGCGGTGCCGTAGGTCGGGGAGACACCTATCGGATCGGCCCAGGGGAGCGTCGGGCCATCGGCAGCGTACGTCGTGCCGCCGTGGCAGACGGCGAGCACGGCCAGCACGAGGAGCGAAGGGGAACGGGGGAGGCGTGAGCGCATCGGATGGATTCTCCACGGCAAAGCGACACTATAGGGCGATGGCGCCGGTTCGGCGCTGCCGCCGCGCCTCGTCCCACCGTCGGTGACGAGCCGTCGTGAATCCGCCGTGGCGGCGAGCGGTAGTCCGTGCTGGAATGCCGCGATGGACTTCCCCGCCCTCGCCACCTTCGTCGCCGTCGCCGAGAGCGGTTCGTTCTCCCGCGCGGCCGAGCGACTGTTCACCACCCAGCCGGCCGTCAGCAAGCGCGTCGCGGCGCTCGAGGCCGATCTCGGCGTGACGCTGATCGATCGGCTCGGACGCGGCATCCGACTGACCGAGGCGGGAGAGATGTTCCTCGCGAGCGCACGGCGTCTGCTCGCCGATGTCCGTGCCAGCCGCGAGCAGGTGCGCGCGCTCGGTGCGGCCGTGACCGGACGGCTCCGCCTCGGCACCAGTCATCACGTCGGCATCCATCGACTCCCGCCGGTGCTCAAGACGTTCACGCAGAGGCACCCGGGAGTGGATCTCGATCTGTTGTTCATGGACTCGGAGCAGGCCTGTGCGGCGGTTGCCGACGGCGCGCTCGAGCTCGCGATCGTGACGCTGCCCGATCGTGCGGATCCGAGTCTCGAGACCGCGCTCGTCTGGCCCGATCCGCTCGTCGTCGTCGTCTCCCCAGAGCACCCATTGACGACGCTTGCCGCGACCGGCGAGCTGTCGCCCGCTCAGCTTGCCGAGCACCCGGCCGTGCTGCCCGCTCGCGGCACGGTGACGCGTACGATCCTGCTCGAGGCGCTGGCGCCGTTCGGCGTCACGATCAGCACCGCGCTCGAGACGAACTACCTCGAGACGATCAAGATGATGGTATCGGTCGGGCTCGGCTGGAGCGCGCTGCCGGCGAGCATGGTCGACCGTACCGTCGCCACGCTCGAGATCGCCGGGCTCGCGATGCAGCGGCGGCTCGGTTCGGTACGGCTGAGGGGGCGAACCCTGAATCGGGCAGCGAGCGCGTTCACGAGCTTGCTGCCCGCCCCCGGTCCGTAGCACGCCCCCCCCTCGCGGTATCGAGATCGACCGTCGCCTCATCCGCACCGGGCGCCCCCCGTCACGGCTAAGATGTCGATCAGCCGACACGACTCCGTGCGACGAGCGGAGCGGCCCAACCGCAGCGGAGAGAGCGCGATGGCACCGGGGAAGAAACGCGACGACGAAAAGCTCGACAAGCTCGTGGCCGACGCGCGCGCCGCGTACCAATCGCGCGAGAGCGGCTACCGCCAGAGGGCGCTCAAGCTCTATCCTTGGATCTGCGGCCGCTGCATGCGCACCTTCGATCACCACAACCTGCGCGAGCTCACCGTGCACCACCGCGACCACAATCACGACAACAACCCCCCCGACGGCAGCAACTGGGAGCTGCTCTGCGTCTACTGCCACGACAACGAGCACCAACGCTTCGTCGAGCAGGTCACCTACGGCGACGATCGCTCGACCGAGGTGGCCACCCACAATCCGTTCGAGGCGCTGAAAGGGATGCTCGGCAAGACCGACTGAGCGGACGGCTCGGCCCCACAGAGGAGACGACGATGGCGAAGGTGCCCGACGGCGTAGGCCCGAAGTATCCGCAGGTGGTCGTGCTCGTCGGCGCCACCGGGGATCTCGCGCGACGCAAGCTGATTCCCGGTCTGTTCCACCTCGCGAGCGCGGGGTTCATTCCCACCTGCCGGATCGTCGGCCTCTCCCTCGAGGACATGAGTAGGGAGGACTTCGTGGTCCACGCCCGCCGGGCGCTCGACGAGTTCTACGGGCGAGAGATCGACGAGGACACCTGGCGCGGCTTCGCCGAGGGACTCGACTACGTGCCCCTCTCCGCCGGTGCCGGTGCTCTCGCCGAAGCGGTCGAGCGGGCCGAGCGCGCCATCGGCGCCGAGAGCCGTCGGCTGCACTACCTGAGCGTTCCGCCGAAGGCGGCGCTGTCGGTCATCGAGCTACTCGGGGAGGCCGATCTCGTCGAGCGCTCCCACGTCGTCATGGAGAAACCCTTCGGCGTCGATCTCGAATCGGCCGTCGCGCTGAACGCCGAGGTGCACGCGGTGTTCGCCGAAGAGCAGGTGTTCCGCATCGATCACTTTCTCGGCAAGGAGCCGGCCCAGAACATCCTCGCCTTCCGCTTCGCCAACGGCTTGTTCGAGCCGATCTGGAACCGCAACTTCATCGAGCACATCCAGATCGACGTGCCCGAGACGCTCGGTCTCGGCACCCGCGCGAGCTTCTACGAGAGCACCGGGGCGTTCCGCGACATGGTCGTCACCCACCTCTTCCAGATCCTCGCCTTCGTCGCGATGGAGGCGCCGGTCTCGCTCGAGTCCACCTCGATCGGCGAGGAGAAGAACAAGGTGTTCCGCAGCATGACACCGATTCAGCCGTCGGATGCCGTGCGCGGACAATACAGCGGCTATCGCGACGAGGAGGGGATCGATCCCGACTCCGAGACCGAAACCTTCATCGCGCTGAAGTGCACGATCGACAACTGGCGTTGGGCCGGCGTGCCGTTCTATCTGCGCACCGGAAAGCGTATGGCCGAGGGTCAGCGAATCATCTCGATCGCCTTTCGCGAGCCGCCCAAGAGCATGTTCCCCAAGGACTCGGGCGTGGGTCTGCTCGGGCCCGATCATCTGACCTTCGACCTCGCCGACTCGTCCAAGACCTCGCTCTCGTTCTACGGCAAGCGGCCGGGACCGGGCATGCGTCTCGACAAGCACAGCTTGCAGTTCGCGATGGACGAGACGCGCCACATCGGCGAGGTGCTCGAGGCCTACGAGCGGCTGATCCTCGACGCCATGCGCGGGGACCGCACGCTGTTCACGACCGCATCGGGCATTGAGCGGCTCTGGGCGGTCTCGACGCCGCTTCTGGAATCCCCCCCACCGGTCAGCCCGTACGCGCCGGGCTCGTGGGGCCCGAACGCCATGCACCAGCTGATCACGCCCCGCGCCTGGCGTCTGCCGTTCGAGCGTCGCTGGCGCGTGCGCGGCGACGGAGCATCGGTCGCCGACGGTTGATTCACGCCTGCACCAGCCACATCACCGACGCGACGCAAGCGACCGTACCGGCGACGAACAGTGCCTGTCTCGTCCGTCGCTCGACGATGGCCACCTCGTTCTCCGAGATCCCGGGCGGGGCGTCGCCGGAGACGCGCACCGAGCTCTCCTCGTCGATCCGCACCCCTACGCCGAGCGCTCGCGCGATCCGCACCATCGCCTCGAAAAGCGCAGGGTCGGGTCCGTCTGCCCGGATCTCTCCGTCGATCCAATACAACCAGCCGTCCGAGCCGCGATCGACGAGCCAAACGGGGTGAGCGGCGCGCAGCGCCTCGTTCTCGTTCGCGGCGAGCCTGACGCACGCCAGATCGGGGCTGGCGTCCACATGGGCCAGCCACTCGTCGAGCGAGATGGCGTTCGGCACGGTGGCCGGAGGCACCCCGTCTCCGTCGGCCGACGTGGGAAAGCGTCTCGTGATGACTATCCGTTTTCTCATTGACGACTCCGAAGTATGCGCATCGGAGTCGGACTGTCGGCCACCCACTCACCGGCTGCAGCACGCGAGACCCGAAAGCGGCGCCCCTGCACTCACCCGGGCCGGGCACCGCCGGCCGGAGCGTGAACCGGGCCGCGATCGGACACCTCTCTTCAAGGGCGAACTCGAGGGCGAACTCGAGGGCGAACTCGAGGGAGCTCGATCGATCTCCGCGTCACGTCGCGCGGCGTTCGCGCCGTCCCCGACCGAAGCGGGTCCGCCGAGCGGTGCCGCTAGCGAGTCGATCGCCGCGTCGCGCTGTTTCCGAACCCGCCGCCCGGACGGGCAGCGGCCGCCCCGCCGTCCGCCGGGGCGGCCCGCCGTTCAGCCGATCCGCTCGTACTCCGATCGCGCGAAGGGGATTTCGTCATCCTCGAAATCGGCCCCCGCCGTGGCCGTGGCCGCCGGGCGAGCGTTTGACGAGGCGGCTCCCTGAGCACCCGTGGTCGCCCCCGCCGCCGGTGCTCCCGATGTCCGTGCCGAGGCGCCGCCCGTCCCGCCCGGCTGTCCACCACCACTACCGAGCAGTTGCATGTCGCGGGCGATGATCTGCGTGGAATAGCGATCCTGACCGGTCTGCTTGTCCTGATATTTCTCGGTCCGGATCGAGCCCTCGATGTAGACCTGCGAGCCCTTCCTCAGGTACTCGGCGGCGATCTCGCCGAGCCGGTTGAACAGCGTCACCCGGTGCCACTCGGTGCGCTCCTGCTTCTGGCCGGTGCTCTTGTCCGTCCACTGCTCGGATGTCGCCACGCTGATACTGGTGACCGCTCCTCCGCTCGGCATGTAGCGAGCGTCCGGGTCGGCTCCGAGATTGCCCACCAGGATGACTTTGTTAACTCCTCGTGCCATGTCGTTCTCTCCTCTCTCTCCTCTGAGGTGCCAGCCGCGCCGTTCCGTGGCGCGAGAGTCCGCCGCGCGGCACCCGATCCCGGGATCTCGCCGACACGTGCGTACCGTCGAGTCTAGACCGGGCGGGCGGGCTTCGCCGGCACGGCGACGGCCGCCGTGTGACGGTGCGCTCCCACTCTCGCCGGCAACTGGCTTTGCGTACAGTATTATCGCACGAATCAGGACGCGACCGCAGCCTTGTCGACCTTGACGTAAGCCACCCCCTCGTCGACCGACAGCACCACTTCGCGCACTCCCGGCAGCGCCTCGAGCTCGGCGATGACGGCATCGCCGCGGCGCCGCTCCTCGGCACTGAGCGGGCGACGCCGGGTCACCACGCGGGCCGGCGGGACGAACCCGGCGAGCACCGCCAGCCACACCGCGCAGAGCGCGCCGAGCGTGACGTAGAGCCCCGCCGGCCCGATCGCCCCGTAGAGCCATCCCGCCCCCGCCCCGCCGACGAAGGCACCGAGGAACTGGCTGCTCGAGTAGATGCCCATGGCGCTGCCCTTGGCCGCGGCCGGCGCGAGACGCGAAACGAGCGAGGGCAGGAGCGCCTCGAGGGCGTTGAGGAAGCCGAAGAAGAGCGTGATCGCCGCGAACAGCCATAGCGGACCCATCGGTATCAGCCCCGCGACGCTCGCCCCGAGCAGCACCTGGGTCGCGAGCAGTCCCCCGACCGAGACGAGCAACGCGCCGCGCATCGCGCGCCGCTCGGCGAGCACGATCAAGGGCACCATGATCGCTATCGAGAGCAACACGGCCGGGAGATAGATCGACCACTGCGAGCCGCTCGCCACGCCGGCATCACGCAGGGCGAGCGGCACGGCGAAGAAGGTCGCCGTTATGAGAAGGTGCAGCAGAAAGATGCTCGCGTCGAGCCGGAGCAGCATGCGGTGAGCGAACAACCGCCGCATCGTCCGGAGGTTGGCTCCGGTATCGGCGCTGTAGCGCGAGCGCGGCGGATCGGGCACCGCCACGTGCAGGAGCCCGATCGCGACCGCCGCCGAGACCGCCGTCAGCCAGAACAGCACATCGATCGAGTACCAGCCGATCAAGAGCGGCCCGAGGATCAGCGCGAGCACGAAGGAAAACCCGATGCTCGCCCCGAGCATCGCCATCACCTTGGTGCGCTGCTCGTCACGGGTGAGATCGGCGGCGAGCGCCATCAACGCCGCCGCGATCGCCCCCGCCCCCTGAAGCGCCCGACCGAGGATGACCGCCCAGATGCTGTCGGCCATCGCCGCGATGACGCTGCCGACCCCGAGCAGCACCAGTCCGAGGGTGATCACCCGCTTGCGCCCGATGCGGTCGCTCAGCATGCCGAACGGGATCTGAAGCGTGGCCTGGAGCAGGCCGTAGATGCCGATCGCGAGACCGACGAGAAAGGGGGTGGCGTGCGTGTAGTCGTCGGCGAAGAGCGTGAAGACGGGCAGGATGATGAACAGCCCGAGCATGCGCACGACATAGATGAGCGACAGTGACCAGGCGGCGCGGCGCTCGCTCGCCGACAGGGGGCCCGCGGGCGCGATCAGGCTCGCTCCGGCACCCTCTCTCGAAGGCTCGGCGAGGGCGACGGACGCGGCGTCGGGCACGGGGGCTGCGGCTGAGCCGCGAGTGGGAGGATCGGTCACGGCCATCGTACGGGCGGCACTCGCGGGCGGTTCCCGGTCGCGCTCGACCAGGCAGGCTATGATACCAGCCGATCTCTCCGATACCCGCCCCCTTCCCGGCACCGTCCCCGCACTCGATCCGTGGACACCATCCGCATACGCGGTGCGCGCACGCACAACCTCAAGGGCATCGACGCCGACCTCCCGCGCGACGCGTTGATCGTCGTTACCGGGCTCTCGGGCAGCGGCAAGTCCTCGCTCGCCTTCGACACGCTCTTCGCCGAGGGCCAGCGCCGCTACGTCGAATCGCTCTCCGCCTACGCCCGGCAGTTCCTCTCGGTGATGGACAAGCCCGATGTCGACCTCGTCGACGGGCTCTCGCCGGCGATCGCGATCGAGCAGAAGTCGACCTCGCACAACCCGCGCTCGACCGTCGGCACGATCACCGAGGTGCAGGACTACCTCCGATTGCTGTTCGCCCGCGTCGGCACCCCGACCTGCCCGCGTCATGGCGAGCCGTTGGAGGCGCAGACGATCGGCCAGATGGTCGATCGGATCATGAGCGAACCGGAGGGACGCACGCTCGCGCTGCTCGCCCCTCTGGTGCGCGCGAAGAAGGGCGATCACGATCAGGTGCTCGAGCGACTGCGCGGGGAGGGCTACCTGCGCGCCCGCATCGACGGACGGATCGTGGAGCTCGACGGCGAGCTGGCGCTCGACGCTCGGCGCAAGCACGATATCGATGTCGTCGTCGATCGCTTCAAGGTGCGCCCCGGCATCGAGCTTCGGCTGTCCGAGTCCTTCGAGACGGCGACGGCGCTCGGCGAGGGCACCGCGCTCGTCGCTCCGCTGGCGCGCGCGGCGCCCGTTGCCTCGCACCGCAAGGGAGGTGCCGGCACCGCGGACGAGGGTGACCGAGACATCGTCTTCTCGACGCGTTTCGCCTGCCGCCTCTGCGGGTGGTCGATCCCCGAACTCACGCCCCGCGCGTTCTCCTTCAACAGCCCCGACGGTGCCTGTCCCGGCTGCGACGGCCTCGGCGTGACCCAGTTCATGGACCCTGCCCTGGTCGTCAGCGATCCGTCGATCGCTCTGGCCGACGGGGCGATCCGCGGCTGGGACCGGAGGAACCTCTGGTACTTCGGGATGCTCCGCTCGCTCGCCGAGCACTACGGCTTCGATGTCGGGACGGTCTTCGACCAGCTACCCGAGCGGGTGCGCGACATCGTCCTCCACGGCAGTGGCGAGGAGGAGATCGTCTTCACCTACGAGCGTGCCGACAAGCGCGGGCGACGCGAGACCCGCCACCCCTTCGAGGGCGTGCTGCCGAATCTCGAACGGCGCTATCGAGAGACCGAATCCGCCACCGTGCGCGAGGAGCTCGCGCGGCTGCTCTCGAGCCGCCCGTGTCCGAGCTGCAAGGGCGCGCGTCTGAACGAGGCGGCGCGCCATGTCCTCGTCGACGGTCACACCCTGCCCGAGATCACCGCGCTCGCGCTCGGTGAGGCGAAGACGCGAATCGAGGCTCTCGCCCCGGCCGGCAACCGGGCGGAGATCGCCGCCCCGATCGTCACCGAAATCATGCGCCGGCTCGGCTTCCTCGTCGACGTGGGTCTCGACTACCTCTCCCTGGCACGCGGGGCGAGCACGCTCTCTGGCGGCGAGGCGCAACGTATCCGTCTCGCGAACCAGATCGGGGCGGGACTCCAGGGCGTCATGTACGTCCTCGACGAACCCTCGATCGGGCTCCACCAGCGGGACAACGAGCGCCTCCTCGGCACGCTGAGACAGCTCCGCGATCTCGGCAACACCGTCATCGTCGTCGAACACGACGAGGAGGCGATCCGCGCGGCCGATCACGTGCTCGATCTCGGCCCGGGAGCGGGGGCTCACGGCGGACGCATCGTCGCCTCGGGAACCCCGGCCGATATCCTCGCCAGCGCAGAGTCCCTCACCGGGCAGTACCTCGCCGGTACCCGCCGCGTACCCTCGATCGGCCGCAAGTCGCCGGGCAAGGCTCGGGTGACGGTGCGCGGAGCGACCGGCAACAACCTTCGCGGCGTCGACGCGAGCTTCCCGCACGGGCTGCTCACGGTCGTCACCGGCGTCTCGGGTTCGGGCAAGTCGACCCTGGTCAACGACACCCTTCTCGCCCATGCGGCGAACGCCGTCAATCGTGCTCGCCGCCCGGTGGCGCCGGTCAAGTCGGTCAGCGGACTCGGCCCGCTCGACAAGGTCGTGGCGATAGACCAGAGCCCGATCGGTCGGACGCCACGGAGTAACCCCGCCACCTACTCGGGGCTGTTCGCGACCATCCGCGAGCTCTTCGCCGGCACCCGCGAGGCGCGCTCGCGGGGATATCAGCCGGGACGTTTCAGCTTCAACGTCAAGGGCGGGCGTTGCGAGGCCTGCAAGGGGGACGGGCTGATACGCGTCGAGATGCATTTCCTGCCCGATGTCTACGTCTCCTGCGATGTCTGCAAGGGGCGGCGCTACGAGCGCGAGACGCTGGACATCCGCTACAAGGGCGAGAACATCGACGAGGTGCTGTCGATGACGATCGAGCGGGCATTCGACTTCTTCGCCGCCGTGCCCGTCTTGCACAGGAAACTCGAGACGCTGATGCAGGTCGGGCTCGGCTACGTGACCCTCGGGCAGAGCGCGACGACGCTCTCGGGAGGCGAGGCGCAACGGGTCAAGCTCGCCCGCGAGCTCTCCAAGCGCGACACCGGCAACACCCTCTACGTGCTCGACGAACCGACGACGGGCTTGCACTTCGAGGACGTCGGCGCCCTGCTCGGGGTGCTCGCGCGGCTGCGAGACGCGGGCAACACGATCGTCGTCATCGAACACAACCTCGATGTCGTCAAGAGCGCCGATTGGGTCGTCGACCTCGGACCCGAAGGCGGGGCCGGTGGCGGGATGCTCGTCGCGATGGGCCCGCCCGAGGAAATCGCTCGCCAGCCGAACTCGCACACCGGGCGCTATCTGGCCCGACTGCTCGGCTGAGAGCGGCCCGTCGTGGCGACGCCCGAACCGCCGATCAGAGCGCGCGCTCGGCGGACGGCAGCCGTCGCTCGAGCGCGGCGCGGAGCTCGCGCGGTGCCCTCGTGTAGCGCCCGGAACCCGCGGCCGTCAGGTAACCGATCGTGGTACCGCCGTCGGTATCGAGCTGCTCGAGCCGCACCCAGCGCGCGGCGAGCGAGTGGGCACCGAGCAGCAGGGCGACGAGAGCGAGGGCCAGGAGCACCGTCGGTGGCGGCACGCCCGCGAGCACGAGGGCGAGCGCCATGAGGGCCACGCCACCGAGCGGAACGAGCCCCGGGGGCTCGTACACGAGACGGAGTCGCGCCGGACGCTCGAGGGCGAACTCCACGCGCCGCCCGGTGAAGCGCACGAACTCGCCGCGCGCCTCGAGCCTACCGCGATCGTCCGGCAGACCGGCCACCCCGAGTCGGAAACCGCGAGCGGTGCTGAACCAGACCTCCCGCCCATCGAGCTCCACCCTCTCCGCCCCTTCCGTTCGTTCCGACATGGTTCGCGCCCCGTCCCCGTACCCGACAGGGCGGTCGGCCTTCGTCTCGCCGACCTCCGTCGCGACGCCCGTACCGCGCGCTCGAGCGGTCATCCTGACACGCGAGCGACGGTGGCGGCCGGAATCGAGCTCGTTCGTGCGACCATCTTCCTCCCGACCGCCGCCGGCCTCGACGACGGCGGTCGGCCCTTCCGCCCTCCGGCGCGAGCGCTCGACGATGACAAGCACCGACCCGACCGAAGTCCCCCCTCGTCCACTTCGCCGTACCTTGCTCGGAGGAGGAGTACTCGCCTTGCCGCTACTGGCGCTCGGTGGCTGCGCTCGGCTGGGCCTTTCTCCGAACATCGATCGACCGGCTTCGGAGAAGGCTCACGTCGAGAGCGACGTGAAGCTCGCGCTGATCGAGGCCGACGAGGTGGACGCCGCGGCGATCAGCGTCACGGCAGCCGACGACGGAGGGCCGGTCACCCTCGGCGGCTTCGTGGCGAGCGAGGCGGAACGGGCGGCGGCACTGGTGGCGGCGCGGTCGGCGATCACGGACCGCGATCTGCTCGACGAGATCGAGGTGCGCCGCTGACGCGTTACCGTGCTCGGGCCGAAACGGCATCCCGTGGCGGAGCTCGGTCGGTGAACGGGCGGCCGCCGCTCGCGGTGAGCGTTGTCCATTTTTCAGTACCGGCCCGACCCGCCGGGGCGGCGTGGCGGCCGGACGAAAGCGGGCGTGCATACTGAGAGTCTCGCCGCCGCTCCGGAGCGACAGCATGTCGAAACCGACCGAAGACACCCCATCGATCGATGGCTGGAAGCCGCTCCTGCATCGTCTCGGTGTCGGAGCGGAGTCCGCCCTCGATCGCGTGCGACACCGCTTCGAGAAGCGGTTCCGCCCCGATCGGCGCCTGCACGCCGTCGCCTACCGCGGCTTCGGCAACGCGTCGAGCGGCACCCTCTCCGGCCGTGTCCTCGCCTATCGCGAGCGGCCCGAGAACGATCCCGACACGCTCTGGCGCACCTTGCAGGAGAGTTACCGCCGCTTCGAGACGGACGAGGTTCCGAACGTGCTGGTGCGGGCGAGCGTCGTCGGCGGAGAGACGCGCGAGACGCGTAGCGACGAGGAGGGCTACTTCACCTTCGAGCTGCCCGTCCCGGCCGGCACGGAAGGCACCTGGCTCGCGGTGTCGCTGACGCTGCCGGAGCACGACGACGCGGTGCTCGACGGCGAGGCCGGTCTCACGCTGCCGGGCGCGGGTGCACGTTTCGGCGTGATCAGCGACATCGACGACACCGTGCTGCTCACGCGGGCGACCTCGTTGCTGCGCATGATGCGCCTGACGTTGCTCGAGTCGAGCGAGTCGCGCGTCGCCTTCCCGGGCGTCGCCGCCTTCTACGCCGCCTTGCACGAAGGAGGCAATCCCTTCTTCTACGTCTCGAGCAGCCCCTGGAACCTCTACGAGTTCCTCGAGGACTTCATGCGCGTGAAGGGCATCGTCGCCGGACCGATGCTGCTCCGTGATTTCGGGCTCGATCGCGACAAGCTCGTCGCCGGCCCCCATCTCGAGCACAAGCTCGGCGCGATCCGTTCGGTGCTCGAGCGCTACCCCGAGCTGCCCTTCGTGCTGATCGGCGACAGCGGCCAGAAGGACCCCGAGGTCTATCGTCGAGTCGCCGAGGAATACCCGGGACGAATCCTCGCGATCTATATCCGCGATGTCAGCGAGGAGGCGCGCGATCGGAGCGTCGAGCAGATCGGCCGAGCGCTCGCCGAACACGGTGTGGATCTCCTGCTCGTGCCCGACACCCTCGCCGCGGCGCGCCACGCGGCCGCTCGGGGCTGGCTGGACGAGGCGGCGCTCGATGCCGTGCGCGCGGACATCGAGACCGAGCGCGCACCACGCGCCGCGCTCGATCGTCAGAGCGTGTGAGGATAGACGGTCTCCTCGACCGCCGCGCCGCGTTTGGTGCCCGCTGTCTCGCGCTCGCCCGCAAGCGCGGGGGCGAGTGCGAGCGGCAGGTGGCCGTCCTGTTCGACCTGGGACCCGGCGCGGCGGCGAGAGACGAGGACACCGGTACCGACGGCGCGGGGGAAACCGCGAGGACGACGAGCGCGCCGACGCGTGCCGGCGGAACGATCGCCACGGCGCCCGCCCCCGGCCGGGCTCGGCTGCTCGTGGTTCCCGGCCTGTTCGGGGACAGCGTGCGCGCGCTCGTCGCACCGCTCGCCTGCGCCCGAGAGCGGCTCGCCGTCGAGGGGCGCGACCTCGCGGTGGTCTGGCTCAACGGCCGTGCCGGCTGTACCCGCAACGCGGCGCGGCTGCGCGTGCTCGTGCTCGAGCACGCCGCCGCGAGCGGCGCACCGATCGACCTGGTCGGTTACTCCAAGGGCTGCACCGACGCGCTGCACATGCTCGGTGACTGGCCGGAGACCCATGCCGCGCTCCGCTCGCTGACCAGTCTCGGCGGCGTCGTGCACGGCACGCCGCTCGCCGACGTCACCCCGCCGCTGGTCACCCGTCTGTTGAACCGGCTGCCCCTCCCGGGGCTGTTCGGACCCGGCGACGGTTTGGCGCTCGCCGATCTCGCCCCCGCGCGGCGGCAGCGCTGGTTGGAGGAGCACCGGCTGCCGGACACGATTCGCTACGCATCGATCGTCGCTTCGCCCTCCCCGGCCCAGGTCTCGCGCGTGCTGAAGGGCTCGTGGCGGGCGCTCGCCCGAATCGACCCCGCCAACGACAGCCAGGTCATCGTCCGCGACGCGGTGCTGCCCCGCGGCGAGCTGCTCGCTCGCGTCGACG
>Ga0114952_1001989_pt1 | contig 16353 bp, 16 predicted proteins | sample SidtaG_2_FD_87303 | JGI IMG/M metagenome (GOLD analysis project Ga0114952, IMG submission 87303) | Marine algal microbial communities from Sidmouth, United Kingdom - Sidmouth_Asex2 metaG | ecosystem: Host-associated > Algae > Red algae > Unclassified | place: Sidmouth, United Kingdom | collected...
AAGCACCACCAGAATTTTTAAGTACGCACCCGAGCAACGACACTCGAATTGCCGACCTCGAAAGTCACATGGAAGAAGCTTTACGCTACTACAAGCCACGAACGAATACGTCTAACTAACTAATTATTCAGTAGCATAGAATTGTAAGGCCTTGCATTCGCAAGGTCTTTTTTATTTCTCTAAAGTTGAGAAACTTTCGATTTCTCCATCGGAATTTTCATAAACAAAAAACACAGTTAACTCTGGGAGAGTTGTTAGTATTTGCTTGCTACGAGCCAATCCCATTACTTTGAAAGCGGTTGCATAAGCATCGGCAGTCATGCAATCATCTGCAATAACAGATGAACTTAAAATGCCCTCAGTCACCGATTGCGGAAAGCCTGTGTTTGGATTAATGGTATGTGACACGGTTTGTGTTGAAGACAGATTGCGATAGTTCTCGTAATTCCCGCTTGTTGCAAGCGCCTTACCTTGAAGGGGAACAATTTGTAACACGCTAGTTTGCTCATTTGCAGTAGGCTTTCTAATCCCTACCCGCCAGGCACTACCATCAGACTTCAGTCCTTGCGCATAAGTTTCTCCACCAATTTCAATCAAGAAGTTTTCAATCCCTCTATTTCTAAGAAGCAATGCAAGTTGATCTACGCCGTAGCCCTTAGCTATCGCACTAAAGTCGAGTTGAGCTCCTCCATTTGTTTTTATAATGAGATTTTCGGAGAGCTGAAACGAATTAAAATTTGAGATGAGTTGCAAACGCTTTACCTCAGCCGAATCAATTGTTTCGGACTCATCTAATTTTTCGAAACCAAATCCCCAGTAATTCACTAGCGGCATTACTGCGGGATTAAAGCTGCCGTCAGTAACTGCGTATACAGTTTTAGCAACTTCAAAATTTCGGATGAAATGGTCATCAACTGCTATTTTACCAGCCTCTGCTTGGTTTACTTGCGAAATGGTGGACGTAGGAATATAAGTCGACACGCTCTGGTTTATGGCGAGTAACAACGAATCAATGGCTTGTTTAACTTCTTTATTTTCTTCACCGATATATTTTACCAAATAGCTTGTACCCATTGTTTCGCCCTTCAGCTCAACATCAGTAGTCGACACTTCGGTTTTACAAGCCATTAGAGCAAAAAAGAATAGCGTAGCGATAAAGGTTGCAGTTTTCATTTTGGGTTGAATTCTTTATACAAAAGTCGTACACTACAGCCAAATTATTCCTCCTAGAATAAGAAAAGCCACCCGAAAGATTCAAGTGGCTAAAAAAAGTACTGTCGTGAAGGTATGTTATTCTACGGCAGAAAGCTCTGCTTCAAATTTCGCTTTCATCTCCTTGTTTCCCATCATTCGGTGATATTGTATTAATGCTCTTAATACACCGTCATTTTGAGGTTGCTCAGCATAGGCTTTTTCGAAATAGGGAAATGCTTTTGCTGCTAAAGGATCTCTTTTTGCTTGCGCATCAACATATTTTTGAGATGATGTTGACGGTTCAAAATTCATAATGTCATTATATTTTACAGCCTCGTTAAAGTAAGAAACGCCTGTATTAAAACTGGCGCCATAGTGGTCAGGATCAGCCTCGAGCGCTTTTTGCAACCATTTTCTTTCTTCATCGGGTTGCTCTTTGCTCTTGTAAACAGTAGAAATAGTAAAGAGCAAGTTCACATTGTCAGGATTTTTTTCAGCGTTTTCTAACATATCATCCAACACCGTATCTACTTCTCCTTTTGAAATATAATGATCGATTTCAAGCAACTTATAGTTGTTGTTATCCGGATACATTTCTTGCGCTGCTTTTAACATGCCAACGTACTTCTCCGCATTTTCGTTTCGGTCATAGTAGTTAATCAACGTGTTATACACTGCGGCATCATCGTAGCGATAATCCACTAATTTTGAATAGTATTTCACACCTTCTTCTTCATTACCGAGCTCAAACTCACTGGCGCCTACTATTAAATAATCAATGGTGTCAACGTCGGCATCAGGCATGTATTTTTCTCTGACATCCATCTTCATCCTAAATGACTCGGACGCTTTTTGGTAATCTTTATCATCTGTGAATGCCGTTGCACCGCTATTGTGCAGATTGTTGATAATGCTTGTGGCTGCTTCAGCTAGCTCATCGTTGTACTGGCCATTTGGATCAAGTTCTTTGGCCTTATCAAGTGCTTCAAATAGCTCATCATCTCCAGCTTCTATACCGAGTAATTGTGTAATTGCCGTATTTGACTGTAACGCTCCTAAAATTTGCGCTCTATATACCCAAGTTTCGGGTAAGTCTTTAGTTTTTTCATGTTCAGATGCTGCTAAAATGGCTTCATACGCTTCCTTGTACTGGCCATTATCATATGCGCTTTTTGCTGCCCTTAATTTTCCTTTTTGTGCGAATGATGTTGCGGTGAACATCACGGCTAACATCAATAAAATTATCTTCTTCATAGTTATTATTTATTCTTCTTCATCATCGTCAGACTTTTCGGTTTTAGCAACTGCCGCTATCGAATCGCCTTTATTCAAATTGATTAAACGAACACCTTGCGTTGCTCGCCCAAGTGTACTTATATGTGCGACATCCATACGAATGGTCAAGCCAGATTTATTGATAATCACAATATCGTTCTCATCAGTAACGTCTTTTAAAGCAACCAATTGTCCTGTTTTTTCAGTCATGTTTAAGGTTTTTACACCCTTACCACCTCTCTTGGTAATTCGATAAACAGGTTCACCCGTTTCTGGATCATCTAGGTAGGTTCTTTTACCATAACCGTTCTCAGTAACAACCAGAACCGTTCGTCCAACCTCAGTAGGATCTACACAAATCATTCCAGTCACTTTTTCTTTCGGTTTCAAAGAAATTCCCTTTACACCTGCTGCAGTTCTTCCCATGGTTCTCACGTCTTTCTCATTAAAACGAATTGCTTTGCCAGAAGTGCTGGCAATTACAATCTCATTTTGTCCATTTGTGAGTTTCGCTTCAAGCAACTGATCATCATCATTTATTGAGATGGCTATAATACCATTAGTTCGTGGACGCGAAAATTGTTCGAGGCTGGTTTTTTTCACCTTCCCTTTTTCGGTACAAAACATCACATTGTGTGCATTGTAAAAATCTTCATCTTCTAGGTCGTCTACTTTAATAAACGCCTTGATGTTATCATCTTTCGGAATGCTCAAAATATTTTGTACTGGTCGCCCTTTCGAAATGCGCGTGCCCTCAGGTATTTCGTAAACTTTTAACCAGTAGCACTGTCCTTTTTCTGTGAAAAATAAAATTGTATTGTGCGTGTTTGCGATGAGCATGTGTTCAATAAAATCTTCATCTCGAGTGGCGCCGCCTTTAGAGCCTTTGCCACCACGGTTTTGTACTTTAAACTCCTCAAGTGGCGTTCGTTTCACATATCCTAAGTGAGATACGGTAAGAACGACTTCTTCTTTATCAATGAAGTCTTCCATACGCATGTTGCCACCGGCAAAGTTGATATCTGTACGTCTTTCATCACCATACTTCTCTTTAATCTCCTCTAACTCGTCTTTGATGATATCCATTCTAATCTGCTTATTAGCGAGAATATCTTCATAGCGTTGTATTTCCTTCATCACCTCATCAAACTCAGCTCTTAACTTGTCAATCTCAAGTCCGGTAAGTTTTTGCAAGCGCATCTCGAGAATTGCTTTCGCTTGTACATCGCTTAGTTCAAAGCGGCTCATTAGTTTACCCTTTGCCTCATCAGGCGTGGCCGAACCACGAATAATGGCGATAACTTCATCGAGATTGTCAACGGCGATAATTAAGCCCTCGAGAATGTGGGCGCGCTTTTTGGCTTGCTCAAGATCGTACTTTGTTCGGCGCACAACCACTTCGTGCCGAAAATCGACAAAGTGCGCAATCATATCTTTTAAGTTAAATAGATATGGTCTGCCGTTCGCGAGTGCGATATTGTTGACACCGTAAGAAGTTTGGAGCGGCGTGTATTTGTAAAGAAAATTTAGTACAACGTTGGCGTTTGCATCTCTTTTAAGTTCAAAAACGATACGCATACCATTTCTATCGCTCTCGTCCCTTATCTCAGCAATGCCCTCAATACGTTTGTCATTTACAAGTGCCGCAGCTTTTTCAATCAGCACAGCTTTGTTTACTTGATAAGGTATTTCTGTGATGATAATTTTATCTCTGGCGTTTCCATCGGCAAATTCAAAATCTGCTTTACCGCGCACTACTACACGCCCACGTCCAGATTCGAAACCTTCTTTCACGCCCTCATAGCCATAAATAATACCACCAGTGGGAAAATCAGGCGCTTTAATGTGGTTCATGAGTTCTTCGATAGTTATTTCATGATCATCAATATAAGCCAAAGTGCCATTTACAACTTCTGTCAGGTTGTGCGGAAGAATGTTCGTAGCCATACCAACCGCAATTCCACTTGAACCATTGATTAAAAGGTTAGGAATTCTTGTTGGCAAAACAGTAGGTTCCTCAAGAGTGTCATCAAAATTTAATTGCCAATCAACGGTGTCTTTATCAATATCTTTAAGAAGCTCATCAGCAATTTTGCTCATTCTTGCCTCTGTATACCGCATTGCCGCAGGTGGGTCGCCATCTACAGAACCAAAATTACCCTGTCCATCAACTAATGGATAGCGCAGAGACCACGGTTGAGCCATTCTTACCATTGAGTCGTAAACCGAAGAGTCACCATGGGGGTGATATTTACCTAAAACCTCACCAACAATTCTTGCTGATTTTTTATGGGAGCGGTTGTAATACAGCCCCAGCTCATTCATTCCAAACATCACACGTCGATGCACTGGCTTTAAACCATCTCGTACATCGGGGATGGCTCTTGAAACGATGACAGACATTGAATAATCAATGTATGCACTTTTCATTTCATCTTCAATATTTACATGAATGATTCTATCTTTTTCTGCCATAAATTTCCTTTAAGAAATACATGTAAAATTACGGCTAAAAGAGGCGTTTTTTGGGCGTTTGAGAGTGAGTTATCAACAAAACCAAACGATGATAAAAAAGTAAATTTTCTTTTGATTTCAACAATAAAATAAACGCTGTTGCAGTTTTTGAAGTAGTTTTACCCCATTGAATAGACGCTACATGAAGTATTTCTTTTCTGTAATTATTTTATGTGTGAGTTGTTTCGCTTACACGCAGGATTTGCATTTTTCTCAATTCTATAATTCTCCGCTAACAATCAACCCTGCTTTGGCCGGGCAAAAAGATGCAGATTATAGATTGAATTTAAACTATAGAAGTCAATGGCAAACGCTAAACGGCTCTCGTGGCATTGCTACATTCGCCGCTAGTGGTGATGCGCGAATCTTACAAGAATCTGTACCTAAATATGACAAATTGGGTGTCGGTTTACAACTTTTTCATGATTCTGCGGGAGACGGGTATTACAATACAACAACTGTTGCGCCAACAATTGCCTATCACAAAGCATTAGGGTATAGCCATAAATTGTCAGTTGGCCTACAACCTGGTTATGGAAATGTTGGTATTGATTTTTCTCAACTTGAATTTGAGGAGCAATACATTGGTATTGGTTTCGATAGAAGCTTGCCAACTGGTGAAAATTTTGCTACTAATAGTGTAAACTATTTTGACCTAAACGGTGGGTTATTATACTCTTTTAGAGATAGAAATGATAACTGGAATGCCTTTGTTGGTGGAGCATTGTTTCACATTAATGCACCAGATATCAATTTTATTGACGGTACTGTGTATGAACGACCTGTGCGTTCTGTACTAAATGCTGGAGGAACTCTACAACTTGAAAATGGTTTACTTGTTTCGCCAGGGGCATTATACCAAACGCAAGCAGGTGCTACCGAACTTACGGTTGGTACATTGGTTGCAAAGCAGCTCGGCAATTTATATGCAATTGGCGATACAAAATCTGCCTACGCCGGAGCCTACTGGCGTGAGGGCGATGCAATTATTGGTAAAGCTGGTGTACAATGGAACAACATGCAAGTTGGCTTAAGTGGCGATTTTGCTACTTCAGATATCAGTAGGCCGCTTGGCTTAAACAGTGCGTTAGAACTTTCCTTTACCTTGCTTGGTTTGCCTGACAGTGATAGTAAACCAATTTACTGTCCTTCGTTTTAATTTTAATATCAATAAAGTTTTTAGAGATTTATTATTATATTTATAGCATAAATCTTATGTTATGAAATATTTAATTACCAATTACCAATTACCAATTACCAATTACCAATTACCAAATAGTAATATTTGTATTCCTCTTGCTGGCATATTCCTGCTCAACTGATATTGAAGAGGGTGTAGAACTGCCTTTGAACTTAAACTCAAATGCAGAGCCTTGTCTCACAAACGGATTTACGTATTTTCCAATATGTGAAGATCAGAGTAATTCTGATTGTTGGTCACAGCTAGAAGATTCATATACTGATTTTTAGCGAATGACAATGATTTCTTAGATAAAGTGGATAACCATATACAAAACATGGATGTGCTTAATGAAACTATAAAGAATAACATTAGCTCTCAATTTCCTCGAATTCATAAAGTGAATTCTGAGTTAGGTTTTCAGAATACTGACCATTTATTTACTGTAATTGATAAACTTGATCAAATAGATGAAGAATGGGAACGATACTTTAGAATTGGCTTCGATGATTTATTCAATTATCTAACTACAACATACCCATGCCACTCATTTGACAAATTGTCTTTAGAAAATTCAATTGAAGAACACTATATTGTGCCAGAAGATGTTGTTTATACACACTTTAATGATCATCTCGTTTTCAACTCAATGTATATGAATCTCATGTACTTAGAAGAGCAATGGTTGAATCAAGAAAATCCTCAAAGCAACAATGACCCTACGAATGTAGACTTTGATGAAGATTTATGGCCAGTTTTAACTTTAGGAGGATACGTAAATGTCGATGGCCAATCTATCTTGACTGATGAAGCGTTTTGGTGGGGTGATGGTATCTCTACCTTTCCGGGCATTGAGGCAGACTGTTTGTATGATTCAAGAGAAAAATTTAAAGAACAATACAGGCCATCAGGTGAAAGAATCGGATTTAAATTTACCATAAAGCACAACCCCGGCTTCTTGAATGGAATCAATAGCCAATCTCTTGATATTAAAGGAAAAGCTAAAGCTTTAAAGAAAAAAAGAAAGAGGTGGAAAAAGGATAGAAATGCAAAGTTAACAGCTGAAATTCAAAATACCCTAGCAAACCCCTTCAACAATGGTGAATGTAATTTACTTGCAGATTACTTTGTTTCGGAACGAAAAAGTAGAGATAAAAAAGTTAGAGTAAGAGTAGAACCGTTACATTGGAATACAATAAGAAAATGGGACGTCGAAATCGGAACTGGTAATGACATCAATGGTAATAAGCAATTCTCATTATTAAAACTTTGCCGAGAGGATTTGGGTTCTTTTGACATTTACTTACATGAAGACCTCGTTCAACCAACTGCGTGGAAAGGAGTATGCAACTTTTAAAAAAGGCTCAACTTCTTATTGTTGTCATTATTGTATGCGTGTCACAAGAGGCGATGAGCCAAAATAGCTCATTATACTTGGAATATGACTATTTGTTTAAAACCCAAGCTGATGAACTCAAAGGCCCAGCGTCTATTACTGGAACCCACAATAAAAGTTATAGAATTGGTTATTTTAGGTCTTTTCAATTGGACGATCAGTTTAGCTGGAAAATAGGACTTTCTGGGGGTGTAACTTTTATTAACGACATCTACATTTTTGAGCAACAGGTTAAAGATTTGCCTGATGGTTTTCCCTCGGATTGGTCCGAACGTGAATACCTTTTTGAAGCTGAACTTGTTGACATTGGAATCCCTTTTGTTTTGAGTTATAGCCAGAACTTAAATGAGAACATTTCGTTAGCTCCTCAAGTAGGTGCGAGAATGTTTACACCAGTTTTGGCACAAGATTATACACAAGGTGATTTTGTCCTATCAATTGGGCGAGCCATATTAATTGATAGAAATTATCAAAATAATGGAAGAGATGGTTATTCACTCTTTACAACTCCACGTTTGTCATATCATATTGGATTAGGTAGCGAAATTGTTGTTCCAAAATTATCTTCGAATGCGTTTTTATTGAACGTGATTTTAGTCAGAGGCCCTCAAAACCTTGAAAATTCAACATTTGAAGCCTTAACATTTGATGATGATCTTGAAACTACTGGAACGCTAAACATAAATAGAAATCATCTAGGCCTTCAATTAGGGTTTTCTTACTAAACCAATAACTCACAAAAACCCTGTTTACAACCCCACATCAGCGGGGTTTTTTCATTCTATTTTTATACGCTAATACATATACATTCGTTATCCTTTAAAATAATCTATGCTATTTCAAGTTGATTCTTTAAATGAAGTCACTACAGACGGTGTTGAACAAATCGAATCCATCCGTTTAGTAGAAGTCATTTCTCGCATGGGCGTAATTGGTTGGGTAATTATGGCCATTCTTTTTATTCTCTTGCTTATTAGCGTCTATTTAACTGTGGAACGTTACGTGACGATTAAAAAGGCTGGCAAGGTGAACCCTAACTTTATGAATGAAATTCGAGGGCATGTGTTAAATGGAAAAGTTGATGCTGCCAGAGCGATTTGCTTGCGTGAGAACACGCCAATATCTCGGATGATTGAGAAAGGGGTAATGCGCTTAGGCAAGCGACTCAATGATGTGAACGCTGCGGTTGAAAACGTAGGCAACTTGGAAGTGGCGAAACTTGAAAAAAATCTTTCAACGCTGGCAACTATTGCAGGTGCAGCCCCTATGCTTGGTTTCCTTGGTACGGTAACCGGTATGATTAACGCGTTTTATAAATTGAGTGCGGCCGGTAGCCAAATTGATACGGGACAACTTGCCGGCGGTATTTATGAGGCACTCTTTACTACTGCATTTGGACTTGCCGTGGGAATTGTCGCTTATATCTCTTACAACTGGCTAGTTTCAGTCATGCAAAAAGTTGTCTTTAGAATGGAAGCCAACTCTGTGGAGTTTATTGACCTTATTCAAGAACCAAGCAGATGAAGCTGAAACAAACCAACAAGGTTGATCCTTTATTTCAGATGTCATCGTTGACCGATATCATCTTTTTATTGTTGATCTTCTTTATGCTCACATCCACATTAGTGGCGCCAAACGCCATTCAGGTGAATTTGCCAAGTGCCACGGGGCAAACAATTGCTTCGCAGTCTGTTTTTGTAACCATTAATGAGGTGAATGAGTTTTTTGTAAATGACGAACAAGTATTTTCAGATCAATTAGAGGTGAGTTTGGTTAATGCAATGAACGCCACTGGTGAGAGTGACCCAACCATTGTATTGCGTGCCGATAAACGCACCAGCCATGAAGCTGTGATTGATGTACTGAAACTTGGCCCGAAATATGATTTTAAAGTAATATTAGCAACCGCACCAGAGTAATGACGGCAAAAGAAATCTATAACGCAAACGATAAAGAGGCAAACCAAAAGGCGAGGATTGCAACTGCAATTACTGCTATGTTGATGGTGATTGCTTTGCTATTCATTACCCTAAGTGTTGATGCAAAAAAAGATGAAGATGAAGAAGGCATTCTGGTGAACTTTGGTACATCAAATGTTGGGCGTGGTCAAATACAGCCGCAGCAAAAAGCGGAAGAGCCATTAATTCAACCAAAGAAAAATGAGGTACAAGAAACCCCCCCACCACCAAAACCTCAACCAAAAACAAGTCAACCAGCGGTAAAGCAAAAAGAAGTGCTTACACAAAAAGAAGAAACGGCTGTAGTGAGTAAGCCGAAAAAAACAACACCAAAGCAAGTTGACACACCAACACCTACCAAAGAGGTGAGCAAACCAAATGAGAGCACGAAGCCAAGCGATTCTGATTCTAATACGCCATCTCCATCGCCAACCACGCAACCAAAACCGGTACAAAAACAACCAGACAGGGTGTATGGAGGGAAGAGCAATGTGCCATCTAGCGGTGAGGGAAATGATTCTCAAGCAGGCGATAAAGGTCAGCCCGATGGTTCGGCTGACAAAGGCGCTTACGAGGGCACAAACAGTGGTCTTGGTGACAGTGGAGTAGGCTACTCATTGTCAGGAAGAAAGTTGATTCAAGCGCCGTCTGTCAGCGACAATTCTAATATTGAAGGTAAAGTAACGGTGAACATTAAGGTTGATCAAAACGGAAATGTGATTTCTGCCTCTTTAGGCAAGCCAACAACAATTTCGAATAATTCATTAATTCAGAAATCAATTGCCGCTGCAAAACGCGCCAAGTTCGATAAAAACCGAACGGCTAGTGAAGAACAGTTTGGAACAATGACTTTTGTTTATAGGGTGAGGTAGAGGTGAGTTTCATTTTTTATGACTACACTTTTCCAAAAAGACAGACAAACAAAGTATGAAATTTTCAACCTAAGTGTAAAAACATACTCAAGTTAAAAAAGCCTCTCCAACAGGTTGGAAAGGCTTTATACTATCGAAAAAAAGGGTAATTACTTCGCTGCCTTTCTTTTACCAAATTTTTTGTTGAATTTTTCAATCCTACCGGCTGTATCAACCAACATGTTTTTTCCAGTAAAAAATGGGTGACTGGTATTTGTTACATCAAGCTTAATGAGGTCGTAATCATTGCCATCTTCAAAGGTTGCTTGCTCCTTAGAGGGTGCGGTTGACTTTCCTAAGAACTCATGCCCATTAGACATATCTCTAAAAATTACTGTTCTATAGCTTTCTGGATGTATTCCTTCTTTCATCTCTCTGGTTTTCAAAAATTGGATTGCAAATATATCACGATTTTCCTGTTTTTACAAGACTGGTTATAAAAATATGCACAGCGCGTTGATTTAGAGCATTGGTACGAAACATCTATCTATATTTGGGAAACTAATTTATTCGATATGAAATGGCGAACGTTTGCTGGCAAGCCAATCTTGGGAGACCTCAAATCAGTGGTGCAAGAAACCATTGTTCGAGAAACAAAACTTGGCCATAGGCTAAAGGTTTGTATCGGTACAGATTCGCAAGTGCGAGGCAAGAAAATTGAATTCGCAACAGTTATTGTTTTTCTCCGTGAAGGGCGTGGCGGCTTCATGTTTGTGAGCAACTATCACGTGCGCACCAAAATGAGCTTGAAAGAGCGTATGCTGCATGAGGTTTCGAAGAGTATTGAAATTGCGTATGAGTTATGCGCGCTGCTCGATCAGTTTAAAGTTGATCTTGAAGTTCATGCAGATATTAATACCAACCCTCAGTTTAAATCGAACCCTGCACTTAGCGAGGCGATGGGGTACATTCTCAGCATGGGATTTCAGTTTAAGGCCAAGCCAGATGCTTTTGCTAGCTCAAGCTGTGCCGACAAAATGTGTTGACCACACAATCATTTACCATTTTACCCATAAAAAAAGAGGCTATCGTATAAAATGTAGCCTCTTTTTGTTTTGTAGAATTTCTCTTAGTTCATTAAATGTTGTAAATCAGGATTCTGAGCTTTCGTACGCAGCTTTTGAATACCTCTGTTACAAATTTGGCGTACTCTTTCTTTAGTGATGTCAAACTCCTCAGCAATTTGTCCGAAACTTACTTTGTGGGGTTGACCAATGCCATAAGCTAAGGCAAGAATCTTTGCTTCACTTTCACTGAGAGAATTAAGTAATCTATCTACTTGAATTCTTGCAGATTCATGTCGTACAAGCATCTCATCTGGTGTTTGCATTTGATCATCTTCCATTACTGAAGAAAGCGAGTTTGAATCTTCTTCAGAACTTAATGGTGCATCAAGAGACTTACACAGTTGGTTTGCTCTAAAACATTTTTTTACATCTTTCTCAGAAAGTTCTGCTGCCTCGGCAAGCTCACCGTAGGTTGGTGTTCTTTCAAGCTTTTGAGCAAGCTCTGATCTAAGATTGAGTAACTGTAAAATTCTTGTAGATTGATTCTGAGGGGTACGAATTTTTTTACCTTTTACATTGATGGCTTGAATCATTCGTTGCCGAATCCACCATACTGCATAAGAGATGAATTTAAATCCTTTACTTTCGTCAAAACGTTCAGCAGCCACAATCAGTCCTTCATTACCTTCATTAATCAGGTCATTCAAAGACAAGCCTAAATTCATATATTTTTTTGCTACAGAAACAACAAAACGCAAGTTGCAATTAATGATGGTTTCTTTGGCGGTTTCACTTCCAGCTCTAAATTCTTGAAACAATCGCAGCTCTTCATCGGGGGTTAAGACCTCGTAGTGTGATATGTCTCTCAAATACTTCTCTAATGACTTTTGATCTCTTGGAGTTATGGATTTAGAAATTTTCAGTCCTCTCATCTATCAGGTTTTTTCTTGTTAAAAAATAATTGAAAATAAGCTACCTATACAGTGCTGCCAACGCATTAAGCAACAGCTGTAGATGTAAGTTTATAAACTTACTGGGCGTAATCTATTTTCAGTGATACTACAATTGAGCAACAAAGAAACAAGGGTACGCGGGGATTTGACAAACTTTCGAGATTCAGTTTCTAATTGCAAGAAACGAGTAGGAATGTGGTTGAAGTTGCAAATGCTAGGTAGTCCTTGAATAATACAATGCTCACTCATAAATAGACATCTAATGTAGTAAAGATTTTGTTGGTTTGCAAATAATTGGCTGTAAAAATACACACGAAGTACGTCTTTACACATTTCTACAGGTATTTCGATTGTGAACTTGTAACTTTCAGCTTCAAAATAAAATTATGGTTCAGTTAAACCCATCTGTTGTTCAAAACTTGCTTTCGCGACTCAAGGCTGATAGCACACCACGTTTTGGTGAAATGACGCCTCAGCAAATGGTGGAACATCTTTGTCAAATGTTTGATATCAGTATCAACAAGATAGAGGCAGATGTTTTTACGCCTGATGATAAGTTGCCAAAATGGAAAAACTTTTTGATGAGTGATCTTCCATTTCAACCATTTAGAAGCCCACGCGATGAAGCCGGCTTACCAAATTTAGAATTTGAAAATTTAGATGAGGCGAAGTATGAGCTTACCAAGCGAGTAGAAGCATTCCATCAATATTATAAAAACCACCCCGCAGCTCGCGCCAATTGCCCGGCATTCGGACTTTTATCTTATTATGAGTGGAAAAAATTTCATGGCAAGCATTTGCAACATCATTTTTCTCAGTTTAAGCTTATACAATAGACCTAAATAGAAGAAAGGCCATTACATTACTGCAATAGCCTCTAAACAAACAAAGGGTTTCTACTGTGTTTACAGTTTAATAATGTTTGCCATAATATTATGTTTGGCACAAAGCCGTTGCGTAAAAGCAAAGTGACCGCGTGGTGCAAGCAAATGAAATTTACCTTTTTTCATGTTCGCTAGGTTACTCAAAAGCTCCCACTTGTTGACTAGTTTTCTCACCTGATTATTTTTGATAGCAACCTCAAAGTAGCTTTTTTTACCAAATCGCTCAGCGGTAATATCTGGAATATATTCATTACCGGTTCTAGAATTTACGAACGAGGTTGGTTGGTCATAACCTTCAATATTCGCTTTAATATGCTCGTAACCTTTCTTTTTTACAACAGACTCAATTGCAAGTTCGAGGTTCTCTGCGTCTTTGATATCGGTAAATACGGCGTCTTTTGTGAGTTCAACTGTCTCCATGTATAGATTTATTTCCTATAATATACACCAGAAACACCACATTTTACAACCGATTATACAGACTTTTTTTTCGAACCTTTCTTTGCCAATACACAATGAAAATTGTACCTAAAACAGAGGGTAAAATCCAAACCAAAATTGAGTTGGTTTGCAAGGCGGTTAGCAAAAAGGCTGTCCATGAAGCTATATAAGCGCCCATCAATTTTGAAATGTGAGTGCGAAGCCACAAGCCAGATTTTAAATGGCCTGATTTGTAAAAGAAAAAATCGGGAATAGCTAGGAAGAGAGATAGGCAGCCAAAAAATAAAAACAAGAATTTTATTTCACCATCTCCTAAAAAGACAGGAGAAACGCCAAAGTAAATAAACGCAATTGAGAAAACAATCATCACTCCCGAAATTAGATAATCAACCCAACTTGCCTTGTTAAGTTTTGTCTTGAATCGTAAGGCTCTGTTACCGCTCAACACCAAATAAATGGAGAAAAATGCAATGATGAACAGAAATAAGTTTTTATGGCCAGGCTGAAACGTGACCGGTATGGCAAGCAGTGAAGCCAAAACAAGTGACCACGAGAAAACCAATCCACTTTTCTTATGCATTGAGCTGCCTTTCTTCGTGAACATGCTTGTGGAGCCAGACAATAAACTGACTCCACCTAAAAATGCATGAACGATAATTAAGATTGATACGAAACTTGTTGTCATATAAAGCTTGTTTGGCCGTAGCAGCAAGAACCTACTTTAGTTATCACAATGTGTTGTTCATCTTTAACTTGTTCTTCACGTAAAAAAAGCGAAATATGCCAATCAAAAGCATGATTGGTGCCACCACAGTGAGAATAATTCCCAATGTCTTCAAACTTGAAAGCATATCGAGCTTTAAAATGGCTAAGCCTGAACTCAAGGTCACAATAAAACTCCTGAAATAAGCTAAAAATGTGCGCTCGTTGGCTAAGGCGGTGCGTAATGCTGCTAACTGTTCTGATGTCACCATATAAAACTACAATGCAAACCATAACTAGCGATGTTAGATCATATATAACTTTCCATATATAAACAATAACAAATCTTTTTTTTCGTTTGATGAATCGAATACGCAAATGAGTAGCGAAAGCTTCAGTCTTCCTCGGTTACATTTTATTAAAAACTACTTTTTGAAAAAACACTACTCATGCCAAGTCTCTCCCCCCACGCCAGTCCACTTGGTCACAGACTAGCCAGTCATTTACTTAGACGAACAACCTTTGCTCTCAATAGACCAAATATTGATGAGTTTGCTGCCTATACCCCTCAGCAAGCCATAGACATTTTATTCGCATTTGACACTCTTCAATATGAAGAACCATTTGATTACGAGACCGGTGATACATGGATTAATTCCGGGTCTGAACCATCGTTGGAAAATTTTAGATTAAGTCAAATTGTTCAAAGCTGGTGGATGAATGAAGCAGTGCACGACTCTAGCACTGGCCACAAACTTGAGTTCTTTTGGCACACCATCTTTCCTACAGATCAAAACCTTAGTAGCGAGATGCTCTTCGATCACCTCGGCTTGCTGCGCTATGCTGCACTAAACGGTAATTTTAAAACCTTGGCCAAAAAAGTTGTGCATGATAATAGCATGTTAATTTATTTAGATAACAGATACAATGTAAAAGATGGTGTAAACGAAAATTTTGCAAGAGAGTTTTTAGAGTTACATACTATTTTAAAAGGCCCTGAAGATGGACCGGGCAGTTACACCAATTACACAGAGGAAGATATTATTGCTGCTGCTAAGTTGTTGACTGGCTGGCGTGTTTCATGGCAAAGAGATACTATTGATGCAGACACAGGTATTCCAACAGGTTACCCAAATCATTTTTTACATGATGATACAGACAAGCAATTTAGTGACAAGTTTCAAAATCAGATTATCACCGGTGCTGTAGATAGTGAAGACATGCACCGCGAGTTAAATGACTTCATTGACATGATTTTCAACCAGCGAGCTACCGCAGAAAATTTTGTAAGAAGATTATATCGCTTTTTTGTAAGAACCGAAATTTCAACCGCTGTTGAAACAGATATCATTCAGCCCCTTTCAGACGATTTACTCGCAACCGACTATAACATGATACCCGTGTTGCGCAAGCTTTTGGCGAGTGAACACTTTTATGATGTAGACAATGGAGCAACTGGCGATGAAATTGTTGGCTCGTTGATACGGTCACCTCTTGACATGTTCTTCCATATCATGAACACATTTTACATCTACCCGCCAGAGCCTGTAGATACAGAATCTATGCAGCAACATTATTTAGAGTTCTATATCAGGCATTTTAGAAATTCTATTTCCTACTCCGGAATGGATATTCACTTGCCACCAAGTGTTGCCGGTTATCCCTCATATCACCAACAACCAAATTATTCTAGGTTATGGTTTAGTTCTGCAACAATCATTGGTAGATTTTCATATCCCGATATGTTTTTAGAGTCTAAGTACATTGGTAACACAGGGAACCTTTGGGGATATACTTACGCGCCATTTGATATAGCCGCCTTTATAAAAGATAGTGGATTTATCTCAAATCCTGAAGATGGAGAAGTGTTGGTCAATGAATTTTTGACCTATGTGCTGGCAGAAATGCCAGATGCTGACCGTGTTGATTATTTTTTAA
>Ga0114952_1001996_pt1 | contig 16319 bp, 12 predicted proteins | sample SidtaG_2_FD_87303 | JGI IMG/M metagenome (GOLD analysis project Ga0114952, IMG submission 87303) | Marine algal microbial communities from Sidmouth, United Kingdom - Sidmouth_Asex2 metaG | ecosystem: Host-associated > Algae > Red algae > Unclassified | place: Sidmouth, United Kingdom | collected...
CGGCGAGCCCAAAAAGGCATTTAAAACTTTTGAAAAAGCTTTCGCTATGGATGAAATCGATTTCTTGACCAAAGAAATGGCTTTGGAGAAGATTGATGCGCTAAAGGCTGATTTTGGGTATTAGGACTTCGTAAATTTCAAGAAACAAATTCCAAATTGCAAAAAGTCAAGCTTACGAATCTAGAAGGTTTATGAGTTTAAGCAGAGCGAACCTTGCTGTGAAAACTTACCACAAAGCCGCAAAGAAGATACAAGTTCGTAAATACATCTCCGTGCAGCTCTGTAAATCCTTAGTGATATAGCCTATCACGTCTGTCGAGATAATTCATGAAGGTTTGATATTCTAACATCACTTCACCAACACCCCTATAATCCCCTCAAGGGGATAATCCGTCTATTGAAAATCAAACCTAGAATAAACTCATAAGCCTTTTAAATACCTACACTAAAGAACTGATCCAAAAGCGTACAAAACACCCTTTGGTTTTTACCAACGACTAGGCTATCTTAGAGACTCTCTTGAGCAACTAAGAACACCTATGAAAACACTTAAAAAAGACTTTTACATCACATTGCTTTTTACACTCTCGACGCTCTCGGTTTCCGCTGCGAAATCAGATATGGACATCATCAAGGATAGGGTAATTGCAGAATTGATGAAATCGCCGGTAGACGACAATGAAATTCAAGCATTGATCAATAGCCTAAAAGGTGACGGAACTTGGCCCGGCATAGACTATAAAGATGTTTCGCGCGAAGGCTTTCTACATCGTATACATGCTAACAATATGGTGCTCTTGGCAAAGGCCTACAAAACAAAATTATCAAAATTCTACAAGAAAAAAAACGTAAAAAGTACCATTGAACTGGCTCTGAAAAATTGGGTGGATAATGATTATATCTGTGATAATTGGTGGCACAACCAAATCGGCACACCCAATATTTTGGTTTCCTTAATGCTAGTCATTGGCGATGAACTTCCTAAAGAACTGGTCGAAAAAGCCCAGCCGATTATCGGCAGAGCTAATATTGACGCCCGAGGTGCACGCCCGGGTGGGGATCGCATAAAAATCGGCGGAATCGAAGCGAAGAACATGCTTTTTCTAGGTGACGAAGAACGCTTTGGAGCTATTATAAACGTAATCGAAAGTGAAATAAAAAAAGTTGAATGGATCGGTATGGACTACGGATATGGCTACCGACATGACGAAGGAGGCTTTCAAAATCGGTCTGAAGGTGGTCGGGGCATTCAATACGACAATAGCTTTCATCATCGTAAAGACGGGGTCAACAATACCCTTTCATACGGATTGGGCTATGCCAGTGCCTTTATCGAATGGGCCGTATACGCCAGGGATACCAAATATCTCTTTTCCGACGAAAAACTGGAGGAGCTTATCGATTACTTTTTAGACGGCATTTGTAAAACGGCCGTTTATGGTAAGTTTCCAGATGCCGGGGCAAAGAACAGAAGTATAAGTCGCGAAGGTTCTTTAGACCCTTATGATGCAAGCATGGCTGAAAAGTTATTATCCGTCTCTGATTACAGAAAAAAAGAGCTCAAGGAAATTGCCAATATCAGAAATACCGGAATCGAAACGACCATCTCTCATGCCACTTTTTTCAGACATTCCGAGCACTTTACCTTTCAACGTCCTGATTTTTTTACTTCGGTACGTATGTATTCTACCCGTACCCATAATATGGAAGTACCTTATAATAGTGAAGGCTTACTAAATCATCATCGCGGCGATGGCGTCAACCATATTTCTGTAACGGGAGATGAATATCATGATATTTGGCCGGTTTACGACTATCAGAAAATACCGGGCACAACCATTGTTCAAAAACCAGAATTACCTTCGCATGAAGAAATTCAAATACTAGGGGTAACCGATTTCGTGGGCGCGGTAACCGATGGAACCTACGGAACAGTAGCCTTTGATTTTAAAATGCAGCGCGATGCCGTTGCGGCCCGAAAATCGTGGTTCTTTTTTGATAAGGAATATGTATGCCTGGGAGCGGGAATTTCAACTGAAAAGGAGTTGCCCGTATTCACGACGTTGAATCAAAACCTACTTCGAGGAGAGGTCACGGTTTCTGCAAAAAATACTTCTTCTGTTATTGATAAAAGTGAAAAATCGTATGAGAATGTTGATTGGGTCTTTCAAGATGGTATAGGCTATGTTTTTCCCCGACCGACTACGGTACACATTGAAAATATACAGAAAACAGGCTCTTGGTGGCGAATCAACAAACAGACCGACTCACCCAAAGACAATATTGCCCTAGATGTATTTTCATTATGGATTGACCATGGCAAAAGACCGAAAGATGCAACTTACGAATACATCGTTGTACCCGCTACTTCGACGGAAGAACTGAAACAAAGAAATATAGACTCGTCAGTATCTATTTTATACAATACGCCTTATGTTCAAGCGGTAAAAAACAACGACCTCGGTATTTGCCAAATGGTATTTTATAAGGCCGGGGAGGTTCAGGTTTCGGAAAACCTCAAATTAACTTCAGACCTCCCTGGGATTGTAATGCTAAAAATGGACGGGGAATCTATAAAAGAAATTTCAGTGGCCGACCCAAATCGCGAATTGGGTAAAATGCATATTTCTGTATCCGGGAAATTAATTTCAATCGGTGAAGATTATAAAGTACTATGGAATGAAGGCAAAAACACTTCTGAGATAGCTATTGACATGCCGCAAGGATTGGATGCAGGAAAAACTGTTACTGTCAAATTTTAGTTTCCTGCCTTTCCATTTATACTTAAAGATGACTGAAACTCTTCACAACCATCCCAAAAAATTTGGGTATTCTTAGCGGTTAAACTTAAACGCAAAGGAGCAAAGAAGGCGCGAGGTTCGCAAAGACGTCTCTGTGAATCCCTGCCTCGCCAGTAGGGAGGTCTGTGGAATAGCCTGGCTCCGCATTTGCAACCCTGCGCCGCTTCACTAACAAACTCCATACCCCAAACAACAAACTTTTCCCGAACAAAGTTTTATCTTTAGCAATTAATCCCATCCAATAAATGGCCAAAACAAAAACTGCTTTTTTTTGCCAGAATTGTGGCACCCAATATGCCAAATGGGTGGGGCAATGTTCTGCCTGTAAAGAATGGAATACCGTGGTGAAAGAGGTAGTTCAAAAAGCCGAAAAGTCAAGCTGGAAAACTACTGCCAGTCCCAAGAAAAAAATCGCGAAACCATTACGGGTCAATGAAATCAGTTTGGAGAAAGAGCTTCGGCTCGACACCTTTGATCTAGAATTCAATCGTGTGCTAGGCGGAGGTCTTGTTCCCGGCGCCTTAGTGCTTTTAGGCGGTGAACCCGGTGTCGGAAAAAGTACCTTACTCTTACAAATAGCCTTAAGGCTACCTTATAAAACCTTATATGTTTCTGGGGAAGAAAGTCAAAAACAGATTAAGATGCGGGCAGATCGTATTCATCCAAATAACGAGACCTGTTTTATTCTTACGGAAACGAAGACCCAGAATATTTTTCAACAAATTGAAGCGACTGAACCAGATATTGTTGTTATCGATTCCATTCAGACCTTACATTCCGATTATATCGAATCTGCCGCCGGAAGCATTTCTCAGGTCCGCGAATGTACCGCCGAACTTATCAAATTTGCAAAGGAAACTAATACACCCGTTATTCTGATAGGCCATATCACCAAAGACGGATCCATTGCCGGCCCGAAAATTCTAGAACATATGGTCGATACGGTTTTACAGTTCGAAGGTGACCGTAATTATGTGTATCGCATCCTCCGAGCGCTAAAAAATCGATTTGGATCTACTGCGGAACTGGGCATCTACGAAATGCAAGGTGGCGGGTTGCGACAGGTTAATAATCCGTCAGAGATATTGATTTCAAAAAACGATGAGGGGCTGAGCGGTACTGCCATCGCGTCTACCATCGAAGGCATGCGCCCCTTGATGATAGAAATACAGGCCTTGGTCAGTACAGCAGTCTATGGCACGCCACAACGTTCGACCACTGGCTATAATGCCAAACGGTTGAATATGCTCTTGGCAGTTCTTGAAAAACGCGCAGGCTTTAAATTGGGTGCCAAAGATGTCTTTCTAAATATAACAGGAGGAATTTCCGTCGACGACCCTGCTATCGATTTAGCGGTTATTGCCGCAATCTTGTCCAGTAACGAAGATATCCCCATTGAAAAGGGAGTCTGTTTTGCCGCAGAAGTTGGCCTCGCTGGCGAAATTCGTCCTGTACAACGTGTAGGCCAGCGTATTCTGGAAGCCGAAAAATTGGGCTTTACCTCAATTTACGTTTCCAAAAACAACAAAATCAGTATAAAAGAGACGAAAATTGAAGTGCATCTGGTTTCAAAAATTGAGGACGTGGCAAGTGGACTTTTCGGTTAACGCTTGTCCCTCATGATTCGGGCAAGCACCATAAAGATTATAATTACGGCAACAATTATGGCAAGCTGCCAAAAGCCAACTTTTAAAGCTATCATATCAAACATCACGGTGACGGATTTGGAATTTCATTGTGAATTTCTTCAATACCCGCTAACACTTCATCGCTCAATTTCACATCGATACTGGCAATATTTTCTTGTAGCTGTTTCATCGAAGTAGCACCGATAATATTGCTGGTCAAGAAAGGCCTTGTATTCACGAAGGCCAAGGCCATTTGGCACATTGATAAATCATGGTCTTGAGCTAGCTTATGGTACTTCTGCGTGGCTTTTACAGCTTGTTCGCTAGTGTAGCGGCTGTATTGGGGAAATAGCGTGATTCTTGAGGTCGCAGGTCGCATTCCACCTAGATATTTTCCGGTCAGGGTTCCGAAACCTAAAGGTGAGTATGCCAAAAGCCCAACCTTTTCACGAATCGAGACTTCCGACAGGCCGACCTCGAACAATCGGTTCAACAAATTATATGGGTTTTGAATGGTAATCGTACGCGGCAGACTGGCATGCACTTTACTTTCCATTAAAAACCGCATGGCGCCCCACGGCGTTTCATTCGAAATGCCCACATGTCTAATTTTGCCCTCTCGAATCAAATCGCGAAGGGTTTCCAAAATTTGGTGAATATTATCCTTCCAGTGATTTGACACGTCATGCTCATAGCCCCTTTTTCCAAAATAGTTTGTGGTTCTTTCGGGCCAGTGCAGTTGATAAAGATCAATATAGTCGGTCTGTAAGCGTTCAAGGCTACCATCAACGGCATTACGAATTGACTCTGGTGTAAAACCAGAAGTACGAATAAACTTTGTGAATTCTGCTTTACCCGCAATCTTTGTTGCAAGAACGATCTTTTCACGGTTGTCATTTTTCTTGAACCATGTACCGATAATTTTTTCTGTTTCGGAATGACGATCTGGGTGTGCAGGGATTGGATATAGTTCGGCCGTATCGAAAAAATTGATGCCTTTATCAACGGCATAGTCCATCTGTTCATGGCCTTCCGCTTCAGTATTCTGCTTGCCCCAAGTCATGGTGCCCAGACAAATTTTACTGACTTCGATATCAGTATGAGGTAGGTTATTATAATCCATAGGTTCTGTGGGGTGTGTTCTTTGAAAAGCCCAAATTTAAGAAAATCTGTGGTTTAACGATTCGTGATTATTCATTTTAATTTAGTGCTGACCTGGGCAAATCAAGAATACCACCTTCAGAACTAGGCCTAATGTAACTGTTTATAACGTCGGCTTAGAGCGAGATAACCAGTACATTTCTTCTTGATTTTTAGATTCGATAAACATTTTGAGGTACATAAAATTAATAAGGTTGCCTTAAGCCTTGGATTTCCACGAACACGTATAATATGACCATTCACACAAAATCTCTTTCAAATTTATAGGCAAAAAATGACATTTGAACTATGATATTTGATTTGGTCAGTAAGATTCTTGCTAGCGGATTATTGATATACCGGTCAAATAGAAAATCAATTTATAAACCTAAAATTTAGAACGATGAGAAAAATAAATAATTTCAGAACCTTGGGATTTTTGTTCGTTTGCATTTTTTTTGCCACTTCGTGTGAAAAAACTGAAACTGAAACAGATCTGCCCAATGAAGATAGCAAAGAAGAGGGCTTTTACAGTAAAACGGGCAATAACGATTCCGAAATCGAATCGCCTTCCGAATTTTTGACTCCTCTACTACACAGGCGCTACGATGCCTCTTTTAGTAAGGAGGAAGCCCAAGCACTATTTAGGTCCGAGGTCGTTAAATTCAAAAAAGAAAACGGGCATACCAATAGAACCGCATCCTACATCTATTTCGATGTTGACACAAGAACCAGCAATTATGCGCACAGTCAAACCGATGCGAATGTCTGGGCCAGAGTCAATTTTTTGACAGATAAGGGGCCTAAAAACTTACCCTGGTTTCGATTGAATAAAACGGGTGACGATAGGCAAAATGGTGCGTGGGACTTTTATCATTTTGGCACCCACGTTTCTTCGATAAACTGGTTAGAGGCCAAAAGCGCAACGGTGGCCCTTCAAGGCACTGACGGTTGGCACGTTAGGTATTTTGACATTCGAGTATATGGGTACAAACAGTATTCAAGCGCTACCGGAAACTCGCGTGTTCTTTCGAATCCTGAAACTTGGTTAGACAATAATACATCTAGTGGATGGGACTACTATTCCACGGGTTATGTTGGAACAGGTAGAACTACTTTTGACTAATTTTTTTTTCAAAACAAATAAAGAAGTTACAACTCAATTTTTCGTTGTGGCTTCTTTTTATGACAATACGATACCTTCAGCCATCGATTTCAACCAATATCGGACAATGATCGCTGTGTTTCGCTTCAGATAAAATTACTGAACGCTTCAAACGGTCTCTCAAAGGTTCGGCAACCATTCCATAATCCAAACGCCAGCCTTTGTTATTGTTTCGCGCATTGGCGCGGTAGCTCCACCACGTATAGTTATCTGGTTCGTTGTTGAAATGCCGAAAGCTATCTATAAAACCACTCCCGATCAAATTGCCTATCCATTCCCGCTCAACGGGTAAAAACCCTGATACATTTTTAAGTCCTACAGGGTTGTGAATATCTATCGCCTCATGACAAATATTATAGTCTCCCAATACAACAAGATTCGGTATCTCCAATCTTAATTCATTAAGGTATTCTTGAATTTCCGCCATATAATTCAGCTTAAAATCCAAACGGGCCATGTTGGTGCCAGAAGGCAAATACATGCTCATAATCGAAATGTTACCAAAGTCGACTCTAAGGTTTCTTCCCTCGAAATCCATAGTTTCGATTCCTGTTCCGAATTCGATATGGTCGGGTTTTGTTTTTGATAAAATTGCTACGCCGCTATAGCCTTTTTTTTGTGCGCTGTACCAATAGTTAAAGGGGTAGCCGGCCTCCTCAAAAATAGATAGGTCTAGCTGGTCTTCTTGAGCTTTGATCTCTTGCAAACAGATTACATCTGGGTTGACGGACTGAAGCCATTCGATAAAACCTTTCTTTAAGGCGGCACGAATACCATTTACGTTGTAGGATACTATTTTCATGAATTATGATATTTTTTTTCATTCCCGTGAAGACGGGAATCCGATTCATTGGTTACAAAAATTTAATTAACCATTAGACCAAAATTGATAGCTACAGCATTCCGAAGGACATCCCCTAAAGTCCCCTCAAGGGGACAATCCTGACCACAAACCAGTCGAATATGCGAAAATTTTTCAGAACTGTTAAAATACTGCGGAATTAATTAAAAAACCAAATCTTTAATATTCCTCGAAAATAAGCAATGTTCTACTTTGGAAAAAGCGATGCTCGATAACCTTTCCCGTTTTTGGAACGTCTTTTGATTTGTTCCTGACATAATTCTTATGGTCATGAAAAATTCACTCTTTCTACTACTGCTCTTTTCCGGTCTTTTACTGAACGCCCAGGCCTATCGCGATAGTTATAGCGATCATGAAATTCGATTCAATATGGGTCGCTTTTTGGCGACTACGGCAATCGAGGGTTCTTATGAATATTATTTTACACAAGACACTAGTATTGGCGGTACTGTTTTTTTTAACGGAGATAACTATGGCCGAACCGGAAACTTCGGCATAGGCCCCAACCTTCGCGCTTATTTTGGCTACAAGCCGAAAAGCGGACTTTTCGCCGAAGCATTCGGGCTATATTACACCGGTGAAACCGATATTAAAAATAATCTAGGCATTCGCAACAATGATTATAGCACTACCGCGATTGGTCTTGGGCTGGGCAGTAAGTGGTCGACCTTTGGGCAAAAACTGACTCTAGAAATTTACGCAGGTCTGGGGCGCAATATCAACCCTGAAGATTTTCAAGATTCGTTTATGTACCGTGCAGGTTTGTCTCTCGGATTCCGTTTTTAAGCCTTATTTTTGCACCTCATTAGAAATCTATGAGGCCTTTATTTTTGATTTTTCTTTTGTCTGCAGCGATTGCGCATGCACAAAATCCGACCGACAACGATAGTATTACCCAATTAGATGAAGTCATTCTTCTAGATGCCTTAAAAAAGAAGAATGCTATTGGTATTACTCCTTCCGAAGTTATCTCTGCCAAAGTTTTTCAGAATTATAGTCCGGTTTCAATGGTGAATGCGATGAACCAAATTCCTGGAGTATATGTTTTTTCGGGTGCCTTGAATACCAATCGAATAACTATACGGGGCGTGGGGGCCCGAACCCTTTTCGGAACCGATAAATTGCGAATGTACTACGAGAATATCCCGGTAACCGACGGTTCGGGGTCGTCATCTATCGAGGCCTACGACCTCGAAAACTTGAGTCAAATAGAAGTAATAAAGGGGCCAAAGGGTACGTCTTATGGAGCCAATTTAGGTGGCGCGATTATTTTAAATCCAAAGGAAGCCTTAGGAAGATCAACAAACTTTTCAAACAATTTGACAGTCGGCTCATTCGGGCTTTTAAAAAACAATCTATCGTTCAATCATTTTGACGGTAATCTACGGCTCGGACTTCAATACGGCCATTTGGAAACCGATGGCTACCGTCAGAACAGTAATTTTGAACGTGATGGTTTTTTATTGAATACGTCGTATCAATTAAATGCGAAAAATAAAATTTCACTTTTGGTAAACCATATCGATTTTACTGCTCAGATTCCAAGTTCACTAGGCGCTACCGCCTTTGCCGAAGACCCACAACAGGCCACTTTTACCTGGCGTGTTTCGCAAGGCTTCGAAGCCAATAAATACACCTTGGTCGGCATCAATTATTCTCATCGGTTTAGCGATAAACTAGAAAATTCTACAAGTATTTTCTATAATTATTTGGATAAAGACGAGGCAAGGCCTTTCGGAATTTTAGATGAAATCACAAAGGGCTTCGGATTTCGCACTCGATTTTTGGGGGAGTTCAATTTCTTGGAGCAAGTTGCCAATTATACCTTCGGAGGGGAACTTTTCAAGGATGAATACGATTGGGATGAATTTCGAAATCTATGGGAAGACAATAACGGCAACGGAAGCCTAAAAGGAGAGCAATTTGCTCGAAACAAAGAGTTCAGAAGCCAATGGAACGCCTTTGGAACGCTCTTGCTTCCCTTCACTGAAAAATTTTCCGCGCAACTGGGTCTAAACCTCAACAAAACCCAATACGACTATCGAGACTTGTTTAATCTTGGTAGTGAAAATAAAAGTGCAAATCGAGATTTTAAAGCGATTGTATTGCCCAGTCTGAACCTCAATTACGAGTTTTCGGAAAACTATGGACTTTACGCCAATGTGAGCCGTGGATTTTCAAATCCGACTTTAGAAGAAACGCTGACTCCCGATGGCGTTATTAACCCAGATATCGCCCAGGAAACTGGAACCAATTATGAACTAGGGACTAACATCTATTTAGACGAAAGAAAATTTCATCTTAATCTAGCCCTCTACCAAATGAATATCAAAAATCTTTTGGTCGGAGAGCGGGTTACCGAAGATAGGCTTGTTGGAAAAAATGCCGGGAAAACACGTCACCGCGGATTGGAAATCGGGTTGAGCTATAATTGGATTATCTCAAAGAATTTACAACTCTCCCCGTTCGTGAATTATACCTTGACCGACCACAGCTTTATCGAGTTCATTGACGAAGGAGAAGATTTCTCCGGAAACCCCTTGACCGGAGTACCCAAGCAACGCAGGACTTCGGGTATTCAATTGCGTTTTTTCGAAAATTTCTATTGGAACACGACCCATCAACATGTCAGCGAAATACCGTTGACAAATGCTGCTGACCTTTACAGCGACCCGTTTACTGTCTTCAATACCCGAATGGGCTACCTGAAAAAGTTATCAGAGCATTGTACCATTGGCGTCGATTTTGGCATCAACAATCTTTTTGACAAGGTATATGCCCGGTCGGTCTTGATCAACACATCTGGTTTTGGCGGTAACGAACCACGTTACTTTTATCCCGGAGATGCGAGAAATTTTTATGGGAGTTTACGGTTGGGCTATAAACTTTAAGTTTTAGCTCTCCATCTTTTTTAACCAAGACTTCAACAAGAAAAATATAAAAAACTTTGTCAAAGTTGAATCGCAAACAGTTACTGCTAACTGCAACTGAATACTGCCAACTACTTCTCCATTCTCATCAACCACGACTTCATATCCACTTCTTTATGGATAATCGCTTTCAATTCAGAAATAACAACTCGTTGCTGCTCCATGGTATCACGATGGCGAATGGTAACCGTCTTATCTTCTAGAGTTTGATGATCAACGGTGATACAAAAAGGTGTTCCGTTCGCATCTTGTCTTCGGTACCTACGACCTACAGCATCCTTTTCGTCATATAATACATTAAAATCCCATTTCAGATCATCAATGATTTCTTTTGCGATTTTTGGGAGACCATCTTTTTTGACCAATGGAAAAACAGCCGCTTTTGTAGGTGCTAGCACTGCAGGAAGCTGTAATACCGTTCTCGTCGAACCGTTCTCCAGTTCTTCTTCTCTAAGTGAATTAGAGAACACGGCCAAAAACATTCTATCTAACCCTATCGATGTTTCTAGCACGTAAGGCACGTAGTTCTTATTCTCTTCCGTATCAAAATACTGTAATTTTTTACCTGAGAACTCCTGATGTTGCGATAGGTCGAAATCAGTACGGGAATGAATTCCCTCCAGCTCTTTAAATCCGAAAGGAAAACGGAATTCGATATCGGATGCCGCATCTGCGTAGTGCGCTAATTTCTCATGATCATGAAAACGGTAGTTCTCTTCACCCATTCCTAAAGAAAGATGCCACTTCATGCGATGCGCTTTCCAGTGTTCGTACCATTCTTGTTGTGTACCTGGCTTTATGAAAAACTGCATTTCCATTTGTTCAAATTCCCGCATACGAAAAATAAACTGGCGGGCAACGATCTCGTTACGAAAAGCTTTGCCCGTTTGGGCAATTCCGAAAGGAATCTTCATGCGCCCCGTTTTCTGAACATTGAGAAAGTTCACAAAAATACCTTGGGCGGTCTCAGGTCGAAGATAAAGATCCATGGCGCTTTCGGCCGAGGCACCAAGCTTTGTGCCGAACATGAGGTTGAACTGCTTAACATCCGTCCAGTTTCTGGAACCGGACATTGGGCATGCGATTTCTAGCTCTTCGATTAATTTCTTTACGTCGGCAAGGTCTTCGTTCTCCAAAGATTTACCCAATCTTTGTAAAATCGAACTGGCCTGTTCTTGATAATCGACTACACGCTGGTTAGTGGCCAAGAACTGGTCTTTATCGAACTTATCACCGAAACGTTTAGCTGCTTTGGCGACTTCTTTATCGATTTTACCTTCGATTTTAGCGACGTAGTCTTCGACCAAAACATCGGCGCGGTATCTCTTTTTCGAATCTTTATTGTCTATTAAGGGATCGTTGAACGCATCGACATGACCAGAAGCCTTCCAGATGGTAGGGTGCATGAAAATTGCAGAATCAATACCAACAATGTTATCGTTCAACTGTACCATGGCCTTCCACCAGTACTCACGAATATTTTTCTTGAGTTCGGCACCGTTTTGGGCATAATCGTAAACAGCGCTTAAACCATCGTATATTTCGCTGGATTGGAATACGTAGCCATACTCCTTTGCGTGGGATATTACCTTTTTGAAATCGTCTTCTTGTTTCGCCATTCGGCAAAAATAGAATATTAACAAATGTCAGGAAATTTATTTCAACTCAAATTCGGTAGAGGACAAGAGTTTTTGATCTTCGAATACATTGAGACGATACGTACCTTCTTCAAGAGAGCCTTGAGGTAATGTTATAAAGTCGCAAACAATTCTATCTTCGCCCGTAAATAGAAACTCTACACGCTTGCTATATACATTACCGTTAACCGTAATCGTATTGGCATTGTCTTCGATGACACGCATGTTCGGGCTTAAAAATTGAAAGTAAAGCACCTTTTGGGTATTCATTTCGGTGATGTCAGCTAGTACCGTTGCACAACCACGAAGTTTCTCGATAATCGAAGCTTTGTTCGTTTTAATTGGTTTTTGACTCCGTAAACGAAAGCCGCTGCCCTCGGTACCCTGCAGATTTAGATAGCTTTTCGATTTGAGTTCTTCGTTGAGCTTTTTTATTTTTTGCTGTTGTTCGGCCTCTGCTTGTGCCAAAGAACTACTCTTACTTTTAAGTTGTTCTACTTGCCTCTTGGCCTCTTCGTATTTATCGGTCAACAGCATATTGTTGTACCGCAAAAAATTGTTCTTTAGCTTAAGACTGTCGTTCTTCGCTTCGAGACGACGAAGTTCCGTTTTAAATTCCCTCAGCTTCTCTACTGTAAAATTCAACCGGCCCACGGAATCCAATAATTCCTGTACCCGATACTTTGAACTTTCAAGTTCGATTTCATTTACTTCATCAAGTGCCGAAAGACGATCTACGTCATTTTTCATCAATGTGAGGTCTTTGACCAGCAACTCTTTTTCTTGTTCCAGGAAAGTAATCTGTGTTCTAGACTGGGCATAGCTATAATAAAAGGCAATGAGTACACCGATTATCACCGCGACTAGCGCAGCAAGTATTATTTTGTAATTGAATTTAGTATCTTGACCGTCCATATGGGCGTTTTGGGCTTAAAGCAAGGTATATTAAGACATGAGATTTTGTTGTACAAAAAGTTAACAAATATACTAAATGATATCAATACGATCTTGATACCTCAGGTCTGTTTTGGTTGTAATGCACATTTAATCAGGGGAGAGCACCTTGTCTGCACTGTTTGTCGAAACGATTTGCCGCTCACCGATTATACATTTAACGAAGAAAACCCTGTTGACCGTATATTTTATGGGCGAATTAATATTAAAAAGGCCAGTTCTTTCCTCTTTTTCAGTGAAAATAGCATCGTTCAACACCTAATCCATCACTTGAAATATAAAAACCAAGAGCAAATCGGTGTATTTCTAGGAGATTGGTATGGCCAAAACCTTAAAGACAACGGCGCGTTGAACGAAATCATTGATTTGGTCGTTCCTGTACCGCTACATCCTAAAAAATTAAGGCGTCGCGGCTATAACCAAGTGGCAAAGTTCGCGCAACGTTTGGCATATCATATCGGTGCCGAATACGCCGACCATTTACTTGTTAAGAGCGCTAACACCAAAACCCAGACAAAAAAAGGCCGTATCGGCCGATGGCAGGGTGAAAAAGCTCTTTACACCTTATCGGACGCCGAATATCTAAAAAATAAGACAGTTCTATTGGTAGACGATGTAATTACGACAGGGGCGACTATGGAAATCTGCGCAAAAACACTCACCGAAACAGCTGGAACGATAGTTTACGTAGTCAGTATGGCCGTAGTTCCGCAATTGTGGAATTGAAAGGGATACAAAATTCCAGATCCCCAAAATCGAACAAAACTCATACTTGGGTATGTGTCTTTCGCCAGACAATACTGTTAAAAAACCCTAGATCGTTTTAAACCCCTGCTAAATTAATCGTTTCTTTGTGTCCTAGATTTTGCGTTTATGATTCGGCGTTTTGTTGCATTTCTTTTTATATTTCTTCTGGCAACCGTGCTTTGGCAATGTGCCAGAAAGGGTAGCCCAACTGGTGGCCCTAAAGATTTGACTCCACCGACTTTAGTAAAGACCGAGCCTGACAGTATGACCATCAATTTCAAGGCGAAACGCATACGCCTCTATTTTGACGAATTCATTAAACTTGAAGACGTTCAAAATCAACTCATTGTTTCGCCTCCCCTAAAATATCAGCCAGAAATAAAACCACAGGGCGGTGCCGGTAAATATGTGGAGATCAAGTTTAAGGATACCCTGCGGGAAAATACAACCTACACCCTAAATTTCGGTCAAAGTGTACAGGACAATAATGAAGGAAACCCAAGTAGTTTCTTAACATATGTATTTTCTACGGGAGATTACATCGATTCGTTAGAAATAGCCGGTGCAGTAAAAGATGCCTTTAAGAAGAAAGCCAATGACTTTATTAGTGTTATGCTATACGAAATCGATACGGCCTATACCGATTCGACCATATTTCAAAGACCTCCCAGTTATATTACCAATACGTTAGATAGTGCCGTAATCTTCAGGTTAAAAAATTTAAAAGAGGGCCAATATCGGCTGTTTGCGCTGAAAGATGAAGCTAAGAACAATATGTTCGACCAGAATGTAGACAAAATCGCTTTTTTGCAAAATACCATTACCCTACCTACCGACTCGACTTATGTACTTACACTTTTCAAAGAAGTACCGAATTATAGTGTGGCCGTACCCAGTTTCGTAGCAAAAAATCGTATTCTCTTCGGGTATTATGGCGATGCCACGGATGTTAAAATCGAACCGCTGACCGGTCTGCCAGATACCGTCAGGACTAAACTTCTGAAAGAACGCGATAAGGATACCCTAAATTTCTGGCTCACACCTTTTGAAATGGATTCTATCATTTTTACGGTCACGAACGAAAAACTAAAGGTCATAGACACCTTTACGGTAAAGAGTAGAAAAGTAGGCATCGATTCGTTACGCCTGAGCCCGAATCAAAACGGTTCGCTGAATTTCAACGATTCCTTTTATATCGGCGCAAATACTCCGCTTACCGTAATCGACTCTACGAAGTTCAGTATGATGGACCGAGACTCGTTAGCCGTCAATTACACAATTAATCTAGATACCTTAGAAAATAAGGTAGATATCGATTTTACCGTCGAGCCAGAGCAAAGCTATCAAATTGATATGCTGCCCGGTGCAATTACGGATTTCTTTGAGCAGACCAATGATACGACCGCGTACTATCTCTCGACCCAAAGCTATTCGGACCTAGGTAATTTAAGTTTAACCTTAGACGGGGCAGTCAAATACCCCGTTTTGGTTCAGTTGACCAACGAAAGTGGCGATACCGAAAGAGAAGTCTATGCCACTGAGCCGGGAGAAATAGCCTTTAGCAACATTGAACCCACGAAATATTTCATTCGAATAATTTTTGACACAAACGGCAACAAAAAATGGGATACAGGTGATTTTCTAAAAGGAATACAGCCCGAACGTATCAGTTACTACCCCGATGTTATCGAAATGAGAGCAAACTGGGAGTTTCCGTTAACGTTCACCCTTTCAGAGTAAAACTGTCGCGATCTTCTAAAAACTTTAATTTTTCTCTTGTTGCCGTGATATGATTTTTGGACAAGGAAGCATATATGATTTCTTCTTCACGGGAAAATGCGATTTGCGAGCCCAAACAATCATACACTCCCGAATTGCCCGAATACTCGTGGCCCTCTTCATCTGTACCGATTCGGTTGACCCCGATGCAATAGGCCATATTCTCGATGGCCCTTGCCTTTAATAGGGTGTCCCAAGCCGCAATGCGGGGTTTTGGCCAATTGGCCACGAAAATCAAAACATCGTAATCTTCAGCATATCTGACCCAAACCGGAAAGCGAAGATCATAACATATCATCGGGCAGATTCTAAAGTCTTTGTAATCGATAATCAATCTTTTAGCACCTGCTTTATAAGCCTTATCCTCGCCCGACAAGGTAAACGTATGCCGCTTATCGTACGTAGAAGTTTTACCGTCGGGTTCAATAAAAAAAATACGGTTCGAGTAGGTGCCATTTTCGTAAAAAACGATGCTTCCCATTAAGGCGGCTTCCATATCCTTTGCTTTCTGTTTCATCCAAGCAACTGTTTTCTGTCCTTCTTCGATATCGATGGATTGTGGTGACATTGTAAAGCCCGTAGTAAACATTTCAGGGAGAACGATCAAATCGACATCCGCGGAAATTGAATCTAGTTTTCCATCGAACATGATTCTATTCGCGCAGGGGTCTTCCCA
>Ga0114952_1001997_pt1 | contig 16317 bp, 18 predicted proteins | sample SidtaG_2_FD_87303 | JGI IMG/M metagenome (GOLD analysis project Ga0114952, IMG submission 87303) | Marine algal microbial communities from Sidmouth, United Kingdom - Sidmouth_Asex2 metaG | ecosystem: Host-associated > Algae > Red algae > Unclassified | place: Sidmouth, United Kingdom | collected...
CAAAAAAGAAAGAACATTAAAAAGAATTAATATAAAAAAGAATTGATAAGCAATTTAGATGAATCCTTATCAATTCTTTTTAAAGTTTTATTATAGAAGTTACTCTTGAGGCTTAAACCAACATAAGGGTCTTAAGCCAGATTCGTGATTTTCAACTCTATTACATGTCCCAATTGTAGCATCTTCATCATCTACATCACTATCGTGACTAATAGCACATAGCGATCCTTGATAATATGTATCTAGTCTACACTGGGCTTTTGGGTGAGCATTGTAAGTCGTAGTAACAACACTATCGCTTGGAGTATCAAAGGCTATTTCATCACCATTAAAAGAAGCTAATAACCTTCCTAAGGAGAGACCACCCATAGCTGATCTTTTACAGATTAATCTTCTATCAACATCTTCAAAATCTGAATCACATTGATTTGAAACAATTTCTGGAACATCTAATCCAGCTACAATTTCGTCATTATCATGGTTTTGAACATAATTTCTAAAACATTTAAGAGTGGCCCAATAATCTGACTGCCCTTCATTACTTGCCCATGATGAACCTTTGATCGGTGATCCTCCAATATGATGGCCAAGCTCATGACATACAACTAAAGCAAATCCATCTTCTGTAGTCTCAACATGTCTAGCAAGTCCACCGAACATAACTATATGCCAATCATCTCCAGCTCTTCTTGCATAAGCATTAACAGTTCCATCATCCCAACGTTTCCCTACAATAAGATTTGCACCTTTTTCTTCGAATATTGGTTTATAAAAGTCAGTAATTTCATCAATGATCGCATTAAACCTTTCTTCTGTAATTTCAGATCTAACTTTTGAATCTGCTCCGATCCAAGCATCATTTTTAGGTAAAATTCCTGTTTTTCCATGTTCATCACAACTATAAGTTAATGCAGGAGCTAGGAATATAAAAAGTAAAGAAAAAACTAATTTCATGACAACCTCGTTTGTTCGTAATTGTGTTTTTTCTTTATGATAGCAACTTCAAGAGTAAGAATTTGTACGATGCAAAAAAGTTCTGATGTAAGAAAGATTGCAAACTGTTTTAATCGAAAAATTTTGTGTAATGCTACACTGCTTATTTATAGAACTGGTTTACAGTATTAAGAAAAATCTTATGTAAGAGTTTATTGAAACAATTTTACTAAAGATTACTCGCCAAAAATATTTACAAATATTATTTATAAGAAAAATTATACATCCAATAACAATCTAGCTGGATCTTCCAACAATTCTTTCACTCTTTTAAGGAAACTAACAGATTGTTTACCATCAACTATTCTATGATCATAAGACAGGGCCAAATACATAATCGGTCTAATCTTAACTTCACCATCAACGGCCATAGGTCTATCAACAATATTATGCATACCTAAAATCGCAGATTGAGGTTGATTAATAATAGGAGTAGATAGCATTGATCCAAACACCCCACCATTAGTAATAGTGAACGTTCCACCCTGCATCTCTGATAACTTTAACTTTCCATCACGGGCCCTTGTAGCAAGCTCGCGAATAGATTTTTCGATAGAAGCAAGTGATAAAACTTGAGCGTCTCTAACAACTGGAACTACTAATCCTTTAGGAGTGGATACAGCTATTCCAATGTCACAATAATTAAAATGAACAATATCAGTCCCATCAATTTGACCATTTACTGATGGAAACTCCTCTAGAGCTATACAACATGCTTTCGTAAAAAATGACATAAAGCCAAGTCCAATTTGATGTTTTTCTTTAAAACTTTCTTTATATTTTGCTCTCAATTCTTTAATTCCAGTCATATCAACTTCATTAAAAGTAGTTAACATAGCAGTAGTTTGCTTAACAGCTACTAACCTCTTAGCAATTGTTTTTCTCAATGAGCTCATTTTCTTTTTAGTAGATGATCTTTCAATATTAAGTGGTCTTGATTCAACAGATGTTTCAGAAGAGCTCTTTACCTGCTGAGCTGGCTGAGAAACTGGTGCGGCTGAAGCACCATTTCCACTTGCTCTAGCATTCAGAGCATCTTCCTTAGTTATTCTGCCACCTTTTCCTGATCCTTTTACACTACTTGGATCGATATTTTTTTCATTTAATATTTTCATTGCAGCAGGTGAGGCCATAACACTGCTTTGAGAATCGTTATTGCTTGCTGCCCCATTACTTGGTTGAGTTGTTGGACTTTTCTTATCTGAACTACTAGCTGCTGGCTTGTCTCCAGGCTTAATTGATCCAATTACAGATCCGATATCAACTGTATCACCTTCACTAGCAGATATATCTAATATTCCTGCCTGAGGAGCAGGTAATTCCATCGATGCTTTATCAGACTCAATTTCACAAATCGGTTCATCTATATTTACGAAATCTCCATTTTTTTTCATCCATGCAGAAATAGTTACCTCTGTGATTGACTCACCAACTGAAGGAACGACAATTTGACTCATAATTTATCCTTTATTCAAACGCTAATTTAGTAATTTTCTGTTGCTCTAATTTATGTACACTAGAAAAACCTGTGGCCGGTGAGGCACTAGATTTTCTACTTATTAATTTAAATTCTCTAAAATGATCATATCTTAGGAGATACGTCCATGGTCCCATATTCTTGGGCTCTTCTTGAACCCATACTTTCTCACACCTATAGTCTGTTAAAAGTTTTTTTATCTTTTTTTCTGGTAATGGGTACATTTGCTCTAATCTCACTATATCAACATCATCAATTTCATTGTCTCTTTTATATTTAATTAAATCAAAATATACTTTTCCAGTACACATAATTAATCTTCTAGCCTTGCTAGCATCAGCATCATCATTGATTAATAACTCTTCAAACCTACCACTGGTTAAATCTTTGATCTTAGAAGTACATTCTGGATGCCTAAGAAGAGACTTAGGAGTAAATAAAACGAGAGGCTTTCTAAAGTTCCAAGTCACATGCCTTCTTAATAAGTGAAATAAGTTTGCTGGAGTTGTAACATTAGCTACCACCATATTTAATTCGGCTGCAAGTTGTAGGACTCTCTCAGGCCTCGCGTTGGAATGTTCGGGACCTTGGCCTTCATAACCATGGGGAAGATAAGTAATTAAGCCACTCATTACTCCCCATTTAGATTCACCACTAGAGATAAATTGATCAAAGACAGTTTGAGCACCATTGGCAAAATCTCCAAACTGAGCTTCCCAGATATTTATATCCGTAGGTCTACCTAGTGAGTAACCATACTCAAAACCTAAAACTGCATATTCACTAAGAAGTGAATTGTAAATTCTAAATCTTGCTTGATCATTACTAATAGAGTTTAGACTTAAATAAATCTCATCACCAGATTCATCAAAAATTCCAGCATGTCTATGAGAAAAAGTTCCTCTCACGACATCTTGACCGCTCATTCTAATGGCTATCCCATCCTCAAGTAGAGATCCATAAGCTAATAACTCCCCCATCGCCCAATTTAAGTCATCACCTTCCCACCTCTTCACTCGATCACCAATTATTCTACCGGCCTTTTTTATAGGAGTTATATGATCGGGAATGTGCACCAAAGCTTTATAAATTTTTTCTAATCCTTCTTTTGGATAACCGGTTTTAGGATTATATTCAAAGTCTTCATTGGTGGCCCTCTTTAAGCTCTCCCATGCCTTATCTGGATCTTGGAGTTTATATTCAATAGGAGTTTCTTTGAGCATATTAAATCTGCTTTGTAATAAACTTCTAAATTGAGCTTCCATTTGATTAGCAAGATCTACTTCAATCGAATGACCATCTATTAATTTATTTAAATACACTTCCCGAGGATTAGGGTGATTACCAATTAATTTGTAAAGATTTGGCTGAGTAAACTTTGGTTCATCACCTTCATTATGGCCATGTTTTCTATAACCAACCATATCAATAAAAATATCTTCACCGAATTTTTGCCTAAACTCAGTAGCAAGCTCAACAGCATACACGACTGCTTCAGCATCATCCCCATTAACATGGATGACTGGGACATTGATTACTCGCGCCGCACTTGTACAATAAGTAGAACTTCTTGCATCAGTAAAGTCAGTAGTGAAGCCAATTTGATTGTTAATAACAAAATGAATCGAACCACCTACATGGAAACCAATGAGTCTAGACATCTGCACAGACTCATAAACTATTCCCTGGCCAGCAACTGCTGCATCTCCATGAAGGATAATTGGTAGTACTTTCTCATGAGCACCTTTATACATAATATCACTTTGAGCTCTAGCATATCCTTGAACCACGGGTCCAACAGCTTCAAGATGGGAAGGGTTAGGCATTAACTTACAATACACCTTCTCCTTACTTCTAGTTTCAACATAAGACCTGAAGCCAAGATGATATTTTACATCACCATCACCAAATGCATTGACAGGATCTATATCCCCTTCGAATTCGTTAAATATATATTCGTAAGTTTTACCAAGAGTGTTTGCTAAAACATTTAATCTTCCTCTATGGGCCATTCCGATAACAACTTCTTCTACTCCATTGAGTTGAGCCGTATCGATAATCGCATCCAGAGCAACAACAGTATTTTCAGCCCCTTCAAGTGAAAATCTTTTTTGGCCAACATATTTGGTATTTAGAAAATTCTCAAATACAACTGCTTCATTCAATTTTTCTAATATTCTTTTTTTCTTCTCAAGTGGAAAATCAACAAGTCCTCGGTCTTTTTCGATTTTATCTCTAAACCATCTTCTTATTTCTGTATTTTCAACATGCATAAATTCATAACCAAGACTTTTACAATAAATCTGGTCAATAAATTCAATAATTTTTTTAACTGAACATTTTCCTATTCCTAAATATTCTCCACAAATAGATTGAAAATTTAAATCAGCTTTTGTAAGTCCGTAATCTTCCAAAGACAAATGAGCCGATCTATTTTTTCTCTCACGAATTGGATTAGTTTTTGATAAAAGATGACCACGAGCTCGATAAGATTGAATAATTCTAAAAATCTTAAACTCTTTATCAATGTCATTAGAAGCCCCTATAGCTGGAGCAACACTTCCAAGATCATTTAGGTCAAGACTTGGATCTTTAACAAGTGCAAATTCAAATCCTTCGAAGAAGTTTTTCCAACTCTCATCGACTAAAGACTTATCTTTTTTATAATCTTCATAAAGTCCATCAATATAAGCATTATCTGAACCAGACAAGTGAGTGAAATCTAAATTTGCCATAATAAAGGAGTCCTAAAAATTAAAAGTTAATTGTCTCTATGAATTATAGTAAATTTTTATAACGATCTTCAAAGATTATTGTAAGCAAAGCTCAATAAAAGACCTTGATTTTTCCAAAATCGTCATTGGGATTTGATGAGCACCATTGAATTCATGAAATTGAACATCAAATTTAGATTGGATGAGAAAATCTTTCCGTTTAACAGCATAATCAAACTTTAAGATCTGATCAGCATTACCATGGCTTTGGAATACCGGAGCTTTACTGTCCAGATTGACTATTAATTCTTCACATAACTTTAATCCAAGAGCAGTACTAGAATATAATATTATTCCTTTAAAGTTAAAAACTTTATGAAACTTTAGATAAAAGTGAAGTGCACACATACTCCCTTGGCTGAAACCACCAAGAATTAACTCTTCACCTTCTGATATTTTTAAATTTTCTTTGATGTAATCTAAACTAGAATCTAAATCTCTAGGAATTGAGTTGGAAAAATCCAAACTTCCAGCTTGTAACTTCATTAACTCGTAATTATTAATTTCAAACCAGGACCTACCACCAAAATGGGCCGGCTCAAGCTTGTGAGGAGCATCGAGAAATTGGAAACTTTGAGCTTGCTTAGTTTTCAGATATGGCTCTAAAGACATAAGATCTTCTTTATTGGCTCCGTAACCATGTAAAAAAACGACTTGTGACATTAGAAATCCCTACAATTTTTTTTATTAGAAATCTGTACTTTATCTAGTGCTGCTTGGCCTCCACAACTGCCATATTCAACGGTAAACTCACAAGTTTTATTATAAAGTTTTCCCTTATTGTTGACGTTCAAATACTCCACCTCAACAACGTGTTTATCAATTCCAGGCAAACACTTTTTACTAGAAATATATTCAATCGAAATTTTATTAACATTATCCAAAGTTTTTATTTCTGCTTGCACCAAAGGTTTATTTAAAACTTCATGAACTTCACTTACGGTATTAACTCTTAAATTTGTATTCTCTCCTGGTTCAATCTTGTTCCCTTGGTACCTATTTCCTGAAGCACATGATAAGAGACCTAAAAGTAAAATTAATTTCATCTTATATCCTTTTTTAAGTTCTAATTATGATCAACTATATTAAAAAGTCCAAAAGGAATATGCGACTCAACCTTGTTCTACTCCTTATTGCTTGTTACGCTTAAGAGATGAAAACAAAAAAAGTATCAGAATCAATCATACATATGCGTGAAATGGTTATGCCTCATCATACGAACCCTCAAAATACTATTTTTGGTGGAACAGTAATGAGCTGGGTTGATATCGCTGCAGCCATGTGTGCGGCAAAACATTGTAATAAGCCAGTTGTTACTGTTCATGTCGATGAATTGCATTTTATCTCTCCAATAAAGATCGGAGAACATGTCCTCATTAAGGCTTCAATCAATTATGTTGGAAGATCTAGCATGGTGATAGGAGTAAAAGTACAAAGTGAAGATCCTTATACCAATGAAATTAAGACAACTACTCGAGCATTTCTAACATTTGTGGCCTTAGACTCTGCTGGTAAACCAACAAAAGTTCCCGGAATAGATATTGAAACTGATGATGAGAGAAGGCGATATGAAAATGCCAAGAAAAGAGTGGCCGCTACCAAAGCTCTAAGAGCACGAATGGAGAGATAAATTCAAATTGAATTTTATTTGCACAACATGAATTATTATTTATACAATACAATAATCATATTAAAAGAGGAGAAACAATGAAAATTATAATCTTAGTACTATTGAGCTTTCTTTCAACAGCCATCGCTCAAGATGCGGTTAATATTAAAGTTGAAACGGAAGATGTTACAATCAAACCCACTCAAGAGAAAAAAGAGGCTTACGTCAAAGACAAAACATATGACCTTAACAATCTAACGACTAGAGAGAGCCGGTCTTATACAAATTTCCAAATCACAACCGGTGTTGGTATGGAAATTGAAGATACTCCTGCTCTTCATTTAACTTTTGCTAAAAATATAACAAGAGATCTTCTGGCCCAGGCAAGAGTTTCTTTTCCAATCGGTATAGAAGAAGATGGAGAAGATCATGACTTCATCTTTACTGAAGCAGGTCTGAAGATATTTACAGGGAACTCATTTTTTATTACTCCATCAATTTATTACGCAAAAGGTGAGAGTTTACAACGTACAAGCATCCTAGGGACGGCCATTGATGATGCATCGGGTATGGGTTTAATGTTTACCATCGGAAACGAGTGGAGAATTAATAAAAACTTAGTGATTGGTGCAGATTGGGTAGGAGTTGGATATACCTTAATTGAGTTTGATGAAAAAGTTCAAGCTGGCGTTGCTAGAATACTAAATTTTAATATCGGATACGCATTTTAATTGAAAGATATCATGATCCTAAGGTCTCTAAAACTTTTAGAGATCTTAGAATCGCTTTTTTTTCTTCGATGTTTTTGAAGAGTTTCTTTTTCTATTATTAGCACGCTTAAAATTCTGACTAGGTCTTTGGGCCTTCTTAACAACCTTAGGGAGCTTTTCTAAATCTACATGATAGGGCTGAGTTTTATCTACAGGAACAGATTTTTTTATAAACTTCTCCACCGCTTTTAAAAGCTTCACTTCTGTTTCATCACAAAACGAAATAGCAACTCCTTCTCTACCTGCTCTAGCAGTCCGGCCTATTCTATGAACATAGGCCTCAGGTTCCATCGGTTGATTATAATTAATAACATGACTTACGTGATCAACATCAATTCCACGAGAAGCAATATCGGTAGCTACAAGTATTTTAATCTTTCCAGAGCGAAAACTATTCAATGCTTTTTCTCGTGCATTTTGAGATTTATTCCCATGAATCGCTGCTGATTTAATACTCTGCTTTTCTAGAAATTCTACAACTTTATTTGCCCCTCTTTTAGTCTTAGTAAAAACTAAAACTGCCACAATTTTTTCTTTTGTCAGAATATGCTTCAGTAAATTTGGTTTATTTTTTCTCGCTACGATATTTAACTTCTGATTTATTTTATCAACAGTGAGTGCCTTGGGACTAATCTCAACCTTAACAGGATCTTTTAATAATGAATTTGCTAAATTTAAAATACTATCAGGCATAGTTGCTGAAAAAAGAAGAGTTTGACGACGCTTTGGGAGCTTCTTAATAATTTTTTTAACATCATTTATAAAACCCATATCTAACATTCGATCGGCTTCATCTAATATAAAAAACTCTAATTGCTCATACTGAATATACCCATCAGACATTAAATCAAGCAATCTTCCAGGGGTGGCAATTAAAATATCTACACCTTTTTTCAAGGCCTGGATTTGAGCTCTATGTCCAACTCCTCCAAAGATAACACTTGTAGAAAGTTTTAATCCTTTTGAATAATACTTAATATTTAATTCAATTTGAGAAGCAAGCTCTCTTGTAGGAGTTAAAATTAAAGATCTAGCTTGCTTTGACCTAACTGATACATCTGATTTAGCTAACTTTGAAATTAAGGGTAATGAAAAAGCTGCAGTTTTTCCGGTCCCAGTTTGTGCTATTCCCAACAGGTCTTTTCCTAACAATAAATGTGGAATTGCTTGAGCTTGTATAGGTGTGGCCTCTGTGTAGCCTTTTTCCTTTACTGCTTTTTTTACTTCAGCCAATAGATCCATTGAATCAAATTTTATCTTCATATTTTCCGTATTACTCTAGTGTGTATTATCTTCTATGACTTTCTAGCTTCTTTAGCAATGCATCAAGCCAATATATTATCCTAAATAGAAGTAATATATCCACTCTACTTAGAATATAGATGATTAAAGAATAGATTGCCCATAAAGTTAGTCAATCATGAGTGGATAAATACTATTTAAATATCACCTAACTAGCTGAAACTACATTGAAAATTCATATAAAATTAAACCTCTAAAAAATATAAAGCTCCCTTAGTTTATACTAAATATAGAGAAGGCAAGGTCACCAAATAGAAGGTAATTAATGTTTTAGTTTAATCAATATTTTTGAACCCCCTAGGAATGATCAAGATGATGATTCCACCCCTGCCCTTCCCAAAAAAATGGGCCTTTGAGTTTAACTTTTAGGCCTATTTTTATTATCATTAACGGTGATTATCTTTTTAATTCCATTTTTCTCATTAATAATGCGATTTATTTCTACAACGCAAACTCCAGCTTTGGGCTATGTTGTTTTACAATCAATCTTTATTGGAGTCATTTTTGTTCTAGGCTTCAAAAAAGACATTAGGCCTAAGAGGTCTCAATTTTTCTTATCACTACTACTAGCTGGATGTTTCCAAATAAATGTCACACCCATTAGTGAAAACGATCAGTATAGATATTTCTGGGAAGGAAAAGTAGCTGCAAACTTAAAAAATCCTTATAAGTTAGCTCCAAGTAGTTCTGAGTTAGATTTTATAAACTTTCAAGAAAGACATCTGATTGCTTATAATAAACTTACAAGTATCTATCCTCCATTATCCATTGCATTTTGGGCAAGTTTTTCATCAATGAATTATAAGTCTATGCTCATTATCAATCAGGTATGCTTTTTAATCCTTTATATCTTTTTTTGTTGGATCATCTTAAGTTACAAGGAAGATTATTTTTTTATAAGTATTTCATCACTTACTTTTTTAAAAGAGTTTGTACAATCGGTACATATAGATTTATTGGCGGGATTGTTCTTTCTCATGTTTTTATTAAAACTCAAGGAGAACAAGCACTATCAATCTCTTTCATTTTTAGCAGCACAAATTTTAACAAAATTACTTGGCTTATTAGTCTACCCTCTCATGATCATAAAAAATAAAAACAATATTTTCAGAACAAGCTTATTTACACTTATTCCACTTGTGCTATATTTAGGATTAGCATTCAATGAATCATCCAATGGTCCAAGTGAGTTTATAAAGTCTTGGAAGTGGAATAGTTTAGTCTATGAGATACTTCTTGATTTTGGTATTGAGCATAAAATTATAAAATACATTCTTAGAATCCTCTTTGGAATAAGCTATCTCTCTATTATAATGTCTTACTATAAGCGCAAAATTAGTTTTCATTCTTCTTTAGTATTACTTTTTTCAAGTTTGTTTTTCTTCTCCCATGTCTATAACCCTTGGTATGGTATATATTTATTTATCCCAGCATACTTTATCGGCAACCTTGGTTTTGTTTTATATAGTCTAGCTGGTTTCTTAGGTTATCTCCTCTATGATTATAACTTTGAATTCACAATTGCCTTCATGACTCATTTATTTTTCTTTATAGGTTGTTATGAATTATTCAATAATAAAGATAAAGTGAATATAAGATCTTAATCGAAGCCTTAAGCGATCCAATGATTGATCCGCTTATTTTAGATTTGCCAATTCTTTTTTTGTAACTGACTGGAAGTTCAGAAATCTTCAAGTCTTTTTGTAATGCTTTCATTTGCATCTCTATAGTCCATCCAAAATTCTTATCTATCATTCCAATTTCAAGTAATTTATTTTTTTTTATGACTCTCATTGGCCCTAAGTCTGAAAATTTAAATTTCCCAGGATATAAGAGACTCATCATAAAGCAAGCAAACTTATTTCCTAGACTAGCATGAACAAATAATGCACCAGCTTCACTTTTTCCTCTTAATCGCGAACCTATACACATATCAAAAGAATGCTCACATTTCTCAAACAAGGACTCTATTTCAATTGGATGATCAGAGTAATCTCCATCAATAAATCCTATTAAGGCCTCACCTTTATATTTAGAAAAGACATAGTCCAACCCTTTTAAACAGGCACTTCCATATCCTCCATTCTTCTCCAGTAAATATGTAGCATTATGTTTTATGATTTCATCTTTAGTCTTATCTGTAGAATTATTATCTATAACAATAATCTCACTCAATCCAAGTGTATTCAAATCACTCAAAACTAAACCAATTGATAGTTCTTCATTAAAGGCAGGAATTAAAACCACTCTATCCATGCTGACCTTCAAAGAACTTAACCATTTCAGGATCATCTAGAGATCCATCAAGGTAATGTTTTTTTATTTTTACAAAATCCTCTAAAGTATCTACATCAAATCCAATTGGTAATAAGTTAACTTCATCAGCTATATTATGTAATAAATCATCACAAGCAAATTCAGTGGAATACCTGACATTTCTAAATACATTTAAATCCAACGTGTTTGGAAATTCAAAATAGTAAAAACCTCCATCTAAACATTTTCCTATTTTATAATCTGCTTTACTTGTCTTTATTTGATCCAAGTTAATTTGAGGACAATCAGACCCCAAAATTCCGATTTGATCATAATCGTTTTTCACTTGGTTAATAGAATGAATAACAAAATCAGCTAAGTTTTCTCCTTCTTGAAAAATTATTTTTAATTTCTCATAAGAAGAATGGATAGATTTTTCTAAGCTGTTGACAGACCAGAAGATATCCTCATTTTTAAATTTATTTTTGATCGTAAGAAAGCAAGCCTTATTAAAATCATTCACAATTTTATGATCAATTTGTGCTCGTAGCTTTGTTTTAGAGTTTAAATCATCAAAAAACTTAGTAAAAACTATAAAACATCTATTCATAGTCAGAATTTAAATCCATGTTTTCTTCATACTTTTGATTCATTGTTATATGGCTCTTTCTTAAGTAGTAGTCTTTTTTCATAAGAAAATTTAAATAAGCTTGTTTCCAAAATCCTGCATGTTCAAATCTAATGGCAGATGTGATGGAGTCATATTTCAATCGCTTACCCTTACTTATTGAGTTCAGCTTTTTACAAATCTCAGTATCTTCAAAGATATCAATTTCAGGAAATCCACCAATGCTTAGTAATATTGATTTATGGGCAAAGAGGCAATGATCCAGGTAAAAAATATTTCTTAAATCTCCGCGAATATAATTTGAGTAAAATGAAGTAAAATTAAGCATGAATGAAGATTTATCAAATCTATGGGTAAAAGCTCCCCAATCAATGTTTAAACCATTTTCTATTAAAGAGGTTATTCCCTCTTTATCAATCAAGCTTCTGGGATGATGAAACAAAACTAGCTCACTTTTTGCGACCTTAAGCCCCCTATTCATTCTACTAGCTCTAGAAGTTGTCTCTATATAATAGATTAAATTCGTTTCATTTTTTTCAGAGCGATCACTAGTGACTATGATTTGCTCAACATCTAAACCTGAATATCTTTCAATGGCCTTGAGAACTAGTTGATCTTGTTTAAGAGATTTGACTGGATAAATAATACTAAGAATTGCCATTGAGATAAGATCCTCTAAAAAGTATATTCAGACAAATTCATAGATTTGTTACAAAAATATAAAAAAAACTAGAAAAGTTAGTATTAGTAAAAAACGTCAAAATAAAAGCTCCATAAAATCAGTAACTTAGCTACTATGAAAATTTTATGGTACCAATTTGCACTTATTGTCGGATGCGTGTGAATTAAGTAAATTCATTTTGTTAACCAAATAATGTGTTAAGAAGACACTCTATTTTTACCCTCATAAGGAGCCATTATGAAATTACTTCTTCTTCTCTGCCTAGCTTCAATAAGTGCCATCTCATCAACTGATCCATCTGCTGTCGAAGGATCTGTAGAGGCAAGTATTGACACTGTATCTAAAAATCCTATCAAGTTTAACTTTAAATCGACTTTAAACACTAACCAACATTCGATTCAAAGTGGATCTTGGCAGCCTGATGGTAAAATCTTATTAAATCAGATCGGAGCATCAAAGAAATTTGATCTAGGGAGCTTTGCTCAATTTGAAGTTGAAACGACTCCAAATTTTTCAGTTGGAACAACGACTGAGGAAGGTAAAGTCAACTCTGATGATAGTTTATATAATCTTAATGCTACTAATGCTCTTAAACTTTCTGCAAAGAAAGGAAATATCGAGTATGGAATAACTGCAGACATGGGCTACAAGAAAGGTTTCACTTATCGAATGAGAAATTATTTAGATGGTGATATCAATCAAGCCTATAGAAGAGATACTACACATGCTATGGCCGGATTAGGACTTTTTGGTGATATTCTTATTAACAAAAATTATAAAATCGGAACAAGTGCTTCAGTAACATATAGAAACTACTTCAATGCATACTACCCTGAAAGACCTGCAAGAGCAGCTAGAGACGAAGCAGCAGGGACTTTACCTGAAACAAGACAAGACCTTTTTATTGGTAAAGAGTATGATCATGTTAGCTATAGAGGTGGAATGAATCATCAAATAATTGGAAATAAACTATTAACAGTTTCTTTTCCAATAAACTTTGAATTAAGAGATTTTTCTGAATTAAATGCCTTTGGTGCTGATTGGATACCGACAACAGGAATCAGTAAACGATACATCTACTCAGCTGGAATTAGTTCTCAATTAAAATTAAATCCAGTGACACTTAAAGGTGGATTTTCACTTGGTAGATATGATGAGCAAAACGGAGGTTCAGACTCTAACTTTAAAACTGAAAGAATTACTGCTTCAGCTGGTCTAAGTGCTGCTCTTACTAAAAGTATTACATTTAACTTTGATTACTCTTTAGATATCTGGGATTATGATAATGATCCAAGAGAATTTGATGAGAAATACGATACTTACTCTACAACTGTGAATATTGCTAAACCATTTGCTCTTCCATTTGATACAACTCTAGGTTTTGAGGTAGCAACAGGAACATGGGGTTACCCATACAATAACACTGCAGGAAGTGTTGCCTTTGATTTTACTCTTTAATAAATAAAGAATTTATTTTAATATTCTAAGGGTCAGTTTATCTGACCCTTTTTTTATGGAGACAAAAAAATGAAGATTTCAAAAGATGAGCTTAAAGAAAAACTAACACCGCTTCAATATAGAGTTACTCAGGAAGACGCTACTGAGAAAGCTTTTGATAATCTTTATTGGGACAATACAGAAGAAGGCATTTATGTAGATATCATAAGCGCAAAAGCACTCTTTTGCTCACTTCACAAATATAAGTCAGGAACCGGTTGGCCATCATTTTTTAAACCTATCGATGATCAAGCTATATATACAAAAGAAGATAGAAAATTACTTTTTATCAAAAGAACTGAAGTACGATCGAAACAAGCCGATAGTCATCTTGGTCATGTCTTCAATGATGGCCCAGAGGAGACGGGAAAACGGTATTGTATGAATTCTGCTGCTATGAAGTTCATCCCAAAAGATAAGATGAAAGAATTAGGTTATGAGTCCTACCTTCACCTATTTAATTAGATCTCATGAACGAAGAGATTATCATTGCAGCTGGATGTTTCTGGGGAGTCGAAAAACTTTATAAGGAACTTAGTGGAGTCATTGATACTGAGGTAGGTTATCTCGGCGGAAGCGCTACGGACCCTACTTATGAGCAAATTTGTAATGCAAACACTGGTCATTACGAAGCTGTCAAAATCACATTTGATCATTCAGTTATAAATTTAAAAGAAATCCTTAAGTACTTCTTTACTCTCCATGACCCCACTCAAACTAATGGTCAACATAATGATATAGGTGATCAGTATATGTCTGCTATATTTGTAACTTCAAAGCAGCAAAGAGATATTGCCCAGAACTTAATTGATAAAATTAATGATATGAAAGTTTTCTCAAAAAAAATTGCTACAAAAATCATTGACCAACCAGTTTTTTATGTGGCTGAGCAATATCATCAAGACTATTTAGATAAATTGCCTGATGGGTATATGTGCCACTATATATCAAAAAAAATAGATTTAGATCAACTATGAGAACTTATTAAATCTTTAATTCTAGAAAATTGATGTGAATAGATTTTCATAAACTTTTCTTTATATGTTTTAGGGATAATATGTAAATCCATAGTATCGGGATGATAAGTTTTAAGAAATTTCTTATATTCTATTTTGTTATTCTTGGCTAAACCAACGAGTGAATTAATTTGAGCGTCATTTAATAAAATTAATTTTTCTAAGCTTAAAGAAACGGACTTCATCTTCTCAATTAAACTTCTTAACTTTAAGTCAGCAATTTTATCAAGATCATCTTTTAAAACTTTTATATTTTTCATGGATTCTTTCTCTCCATTAAATATATCAAAAACCTCATCAATCTTACCCATACAAATCAAAAATGAGCAAGGCATCAAGTTTTTTTTCAATCCATTAATTCTAAAAGAATCCTCTCCATTCAAAGAAGATCTAAGTTTACTTTTACCAATGAATTCAAGGAAATCATTTTTCGATTTAAATTTTGTTAACAATTCACTTGCTAAACTTGAGCAATCTTTCAACACACATTTCTCATCCAATAATTTTGATATTTCTTCAGAGATCTCTTGATCAAGCTCTACTACTCCGGCCCATTCTAAATTTTTTTGAATATCTAAAAGGAATGGATCTGATATCTTTTCTTTTATTTTAACAATTTGTGACTTATCTCTAACTTTAGAATAACTGCCCCCAAGTGAGCGTTTCTTTTCTTCAATGAGTCTGTCAATTTCATCTTTTGAGTGCTCGTGATCTGAAGAGAAAAAATGTTTTATAATAATATAAAATGCAATACAAAGGACAAATAAATAGATCAGCTGATCAATTCGAAACATTATTTTTCACCATCAAAATCACTGGCATATTTTGGTCTTGTTTCTAATTTAAGGGGAATAGTTTTTATAGTACATTTTAGGCCATCAGAGCAGTTGCTGATAATTTGTAATCTGTCTTCAAAACTAATCTCAGGTTTATCTTCATCTTCATTCACAACCAAAATATTATGCTCTTGAAGAGTTTTACTTATTAATTCTGCAATAGTTGTTTTACCTTCACTCTTAGATCCAAAGATTTTGATAATCATAGATTAAAATCCAATGTATTGACCAAAATCTTCTTTAGTAAGCTCTCCATCTCTAATGGCCTTAGTTACAATCATCATCTTTTTGGTATAAGTTTGTCTCTCACTGGCTGGAATTAAAGTTGGATCAATATGCTTGAATTCATCCAAAGCAGTAGAATGCTTGACCAGCTTTTTTAGGTAATCAATAGCTTCACGTAGTTCTGTAGATAATTCTAAACTCATAGTTAATTATTTAAATTCCTTAATACGTAATGAAGAATTCCACCATTTA
>Ga0114952_1002006_pt1 | contig 16287 bp, 14 predicted proteins | sample SidtaG_2_FD_87303 | JGI IMG/M metagenome (GOLD analysis project Ga0114952, IMG submission 87303) | Marine algal microbial communities from Sidmouth, United Kingdom - Sidmouth_Asex2 metaG | ecosystem: Host-associated > Algae > Red algae > Unclassified | place: Sidmouth, United Kingdom | collected...
CGACGATGACATTATATGATGTAACAGGAAAAGTGTTGAAAGTAATAAGAGGGGAGTATGCAGCAGGCTATAATGTAATAACAGTAAGCCAAGGCGACTTGAATGTAAATGGAATGATTTACTTCAAGTTAGAGAGTGGGGCATACACAGCAACTAGACATATGATATCGATTGAATAAATATTATTACTCAAAGATGAGTAGATTCTTATTTTATTAAGAATCAAATGTTTTGGTTTATTATATAAAGACCTCGACCCGTCAAGTCGAGGTCTTTTTTTAGTTATATCTAATATTTTTATTTTACCTTCCGAATATTAAAATGAAAGAAAAGCGCGTATTTATACAACTCAGTTATAAAGGGACTAGTTATTCTGGTTGGCAGATACAACCCAACGCGTATACTGTTCAAGAGGAAATAGAAACAGCATTGACAAAGCTTTATAATGAAAAAGTAGCAATTGTTGGTTGCGGTAGAACTGATACAGGTGTACATGCGACAATGTATTATTGCCATGTAGATTTAAATCAGGATAGATTTGAAAATAAAGACTTAGCCTATAAACTGAACGGTATTTTATCAGACAATATAGCGGTTCAAAATATTTTAGATGTTAGCAATAATGCTCATGCTAGATTTGATGCAACACAACGAGCTTATTTTTACAGATTACATTTTGAGAAACAACCATTCAACTTGGAATCGTCTTTTAGATTCAATCAATCAGGGATACCAGATTTTGAACTTCTCCAAAAAGCGGCAGACTTAATAACAAATTATAAAGCATTTTACCCTTTTTGTAAAGCGAATACAGAGGTCGAAACATATAATTGTAAAATCTTTTATTCGTATTGGGAACAAACCACAGAAGGATTAAAATATCATGTTTCTGCAAATCGTTTTTTAAGAGGTATGGTGAGGATGTTAGTTGGAATGAGTTTAAATGTTGCTACAAATAAAATTAAGATAGAAGAAGTGAAAAAAGCACTAGATAACCAGACAAGATTACATGTTGCATGGTCGGTGCCTCCTCATGGATTGTTTTTGTCGGATGTAAAATACCCTTACCTCTAAGTGCAAAATTTGATAATATATAGTCCTTTCAAATCTGCTAAGTTGGATTACACTATAGCATTTATTTTTTCCAAAGTTCAGGATGTAAATATTGTAATAGAAAACTCAAAGGAAAATTTCATTTCCGCTACTAATTACTTAAAAGTAAATTATGGATATGAAAATATCTCGGGCAGTTTAAATATTTGCAATTCAAATTATTTTAAAAATTTTCAATTGACGTTGGTTCCAGACTTTGAAGAAGAATTGAATTTTATTAATGGTACAAGTGCCTTTGATATTTTTGCAGCTACATTTTTTCTGTTGGGCAGGGTAGAAGAGTATACTACACATGAGAAAGATAAACATGGAAGATTCCCAATTACTCAAAATAGTTTATTCAAGAAACAAATACACAGAAAACCAGTAATTGATTTGTGGATAAAGAAACTCTTAATTCAACTGAACTTAGAATTTGATAACCAATTAAATTTAAATTCAAATTATTCTTTTTTATCCACCACAGACATAGATCACATTTTTGCTTTCAGAGAAAAACCATTGTGGATTCAAATGGGGTCTTTGATTAAAGACCTCGTAAGATTAAAATTCAATAGAGTTTCTGACAGGTTTAAAAGTAGAGATCCTTATGATCGATTGGATGAAATGATTAGGTGGAATTCTAAATTAGGAATCCAGTTGAAAGCATTTGCATTATGTGCGCCAAGATCAGAATTTGACAAATCATTATCTCCAGATAATCCTGTTTTTACAACTAAGTTGAAAAGTTTAGCAGAGAAGATACAAATTGGAATCCATCCTTCTTATCAATCAGATATTAATAGTGAAAAAATAAAGGCAGAAAAAAACCAATTGGAAATTATCTTAGGGAAAAATATTAAAATTTCAAGACAGCATTTTCTTAAGTTACGTTTTCCTGAAACGTATAAAGCCTTAATCCAAAATAATATTTCAGAAGACTATACGATGGGTTTTGCTGAAGATATAGGATTTCGTGCCGGTACCTCAAAACCATTTTATTGGTACGATATAGAAACGGATGAAGTGACAAACTTAAAGGTCTTTCCTTTTCAAGTTATGGACGTCAGCTTAAAGCAATATTTAAAATTGAGTCCTGCTGATGCAGTCACCTTAGTTAAAGAAATAGTTGCCGATATAAAAGATGTGCAGGGTCAATTTGGTCTCATATGGCATAACAGCTCCTTTTATGAGGCAGAAGGATGGGGTGGATGGGAAAAAGCATATAGAGCAATTCTTTCATTAGCTCAAGATTAACAAATTTAAAATCTTTTGATTAGGTTCGTTTTATGAATGCTAACGGATTATCCCCAGTCTATTTAATCGTTACAATATTTGCGTATTTCACTATGCTTTATGTGGTGTCTTATTTCACAAGTAAGAATGCAGATACAAAAACTTTTTTTAGTGCCAATAAGAGTTCCTCATGGATATTGGTAGCTGTCGGTATGATTGGCGCTTCTTTATCTGGAGCAACATTGATTTCCATTCCAGGTGTTGTTGGCGGCGATGGAGTGAATCAAAGCTACTCTTACATGCAAATGGTTTTTGGCTACTTGTTCGGTTACGCTGTAATTGCACTTGTACTCATGCCCATCTATTATAAATATAATTTGACTTCCATATATGGCTATCTCGAAAGTCGGTTTGGAAAGGTGTCCTACAAAATGGGAGCTTTTTATTTTTTGTTGTCTAGAGTAATCGGTGCGTCTTTTCGATTGTATTTGATGGCGATAGTATTGCATCCTTTTGTATTAGGTCCAATGGGTATCTCATTTGAAATGACTGTAATTATTACATTGCTTTTGATCTGGGTATATACTTTTCGTGGTGGGATTAAAACAATTGTATGGACAGATACGATTCAAACGGTGGCTATGCTATTGGCGGTAACTTTTACAGTTGTTGCTATTTCAAATGTTATTGGTATTTCGCTTATAGAAATTCCGCAGCGAATTAGAGACGCAGGAATGGGACAGATGTTCTTTTTTGAAAATGGTTGGTCGGATTCAAATAATTTTTACAAGCAGTTTCTATCTGGAGCTTTAATTGCAATTGTAATGACTGGATTAGATCAAGATATGATGCAGAAGAATTTAACTTGCAAACACTAGGGGATGCTCAAAAAAATGTATATCTCTTTAGTATCATTTTAGTGATTGCCAATTTGGTTTTTCTAACATTGGGTGCGATGCTATACATATATGCTACCGAAATTGGTGTGGCCATTCCTGAAAAGACAGATCACTTGTATCCTTTGTTGGCATTAAATTATTTACCTCCTTTTATTGGGATTGTATTTGTGATTGGATTAATTGCTGCCGCGTATTCAAGTGCGGATTCAGCTTTGACTTCTTTGACTACATCTTTTTGTATAGACTTTTTAGATTTCGAAAAAATCGAACGTTCAGAAGAATTAAAAAAGAAAACAAAACTAAAAGTGCATATTGGATTTACAGTGCTTTTATTTTTTGTGATTTTTATTTTTAACCGACTCCTAGATGATTCAGTCATAAATGGACTTTTTAAAGCTGCGGGATATACTTATGGACCCTTATTGGGTATGTATTCTTTTGGTGTTCTTACAAAATTGAAAGTTTGGGATAAGTGGGTGTGGTTGGTTGTTTTATCTTCTCCGATTTTGGCATATATATTAGATAAAAATTCTGCAACTTGGTTTAATGGCCTCAGCTTTGGCTTTTTTATTCTTGCAGTCAATGGCGCTATTACATTCCTCGGATTATTTATCATAAGCCTTTTAAGAAAAGATAAATAAAAAAAAAGGCGCCGAGCTTTTAACCCAAGGCCTTTTTACTTTTACCCTTGACACCCTTGACACCCTTGACACCCTTGACACCCTTGACACCCTTGACACCCTTGACACCTTTGATACCTTCCTATCATCTTACCATTAACTTGCTTGTGGATCTTCTATCACCCATAATCATTTCAATGAGATACATGCCTTGTATAAAATTTTCTTTATCTAAAATAAAATTCGATTCTGTTGTTTTTTTATGCTGCATTAATTTGCCGTCAGGCGCATAAATATTCATGGATACTAATTGAGCATCATCATTATTAAACTCAATAATGGCTCTGTTCTCCATTGGATTTGGCTTAATGACAAGATCCTCAAATTCTAAAGTAGGAATTGAATTGGATTGTAGGAATGGGTCAGACCATTTCTCATCTGTAAGGAAAGATTCGTCCGTAAAAGTTTTCATGAATGCAACCAGCGCTTTTTTCTCGTTTTCATCAAATCTAAATCCATCATCAGGTATAAGAAAGCTCCATTCATTTGAAACTACTTCATCTGAATAATGATCGATCACTTCTTCAAGTGTGTTAAAGCGACCATCATGCATGTAAGGACCGGTTAATTCAATATTTCTTAAACTTGGGATTTTAAATAAATTATCAAAGGCTTCATTCCATTCGCCTGCTCCATGATCATCGTGATCCTCAGGTAGCATGTTGTTAAAAATAAATGGGAAAAATTCTAAAATATTTTCTTCGAACATAGGATCTATAAGAATTTCTCCCCCTCCAAAAGGATCATGATTGCCTTGCGTATGGCAAGTGGCGCAATTAGTGGAGAAGACTTCTAAGCCGTGCATTTCTTGTTCAGTAAAACCTTCAAAGTTGTTTTTAGATTCCTGATCTAATCTAGAGTTGAAAGTATTCATAGAAGAAATAAAGTGAACCAATGCTTCTACAATTCTTTCTTCATCTACAGTTGATGTACCAAATGCCTTTTTGAATAAATCTGGATAATATATTGTTGTTGATAATTTGATATTAATATCATCCATATTCGCACCAATCTCATTTTCATCAGTTAAAGGTAGCCTGATCATTGTACTTAAATCGGATTCACTCATATCCCAGAAGAACATTTCATTATTTGACCATCCTAGATCATTAAGATGCATTGAGTTTCTTCGTGTTAAAGCACTAATTCCTTCACTAAATGATTTGTTTTCTGTAAATGACAATGATTGATGATGACATGATGCACAAGAAATATTTTCTAGTGCTGATAATTTTTTATCATAGAATAAAACACGACCTAATGTTGCTTTATCATCTTCTAAAAAATCCAAAGCTCTAGGATCAACGCCTCCAGGAGAGTAACCTCCTTCACCTTCACCTCCAATGACAATAATAGTATCTCCTTCAGCACCAATAATTGTATCTACTGCAGTAGCTACTAAATGTTCTGGAATAGTAATATCAGAGTAAGCAAAGGGCTCAGATGGTAAAACTGGCTCTTCTGTAACCATTGAAATAACGAAGGTTTTGACAGGCTTGTCTACGAAATTTGAAAAGAAGAAAACACACAAACCTAAGATTGAGGTGATGGTAAACGATTTTTTCATGTTGCTATCGATTTGATTTTAACTTATCAAAATTTTTTCAGCAAATGAAGTAGACGCGTTCATGACCAGAACAAAAATGGGAAAATGTCTCGAAGAGCCCAATAAACCGCTGAAAATGTATAAAACAAAGGAATTATTACTGTCTTATATAACTATAGACTCCCAAAAATCTCAAAACGTTGCGGAATTGTATTTTTTTTTGACTTTAATTAGAATAGTGGGAATATAAAGGCCCTTTTCTGCATAAAATTATAAAAGACTTTTTAAGTCTCTAACTATGTTATTCCCTTTTCAATAGCAGTTCTTACGGATCCGGTTTCTAGTAATAATGCTTTAGCAGCATTGTAATCCAAATCTGTTTTTGCCATAACCATTTTTGTGCCTCTGTCAACCAATTTATTATTACTTAGCTGCATGTCAACCATCTTGTTGTCTTTGACCCTGCCTAGCTTTATCATAACACTTGTGCTGATCATATTTAATATTAGTTTTTGCGCAGTGCCTGCTTTCATGCGTGTGCTTCCTGTTACAAACTCTGGACCTACTTGACAAATAATAGGGTAGTCAGCATAATCAGCGATTGGCGATCCTGGATTGCAAGTAATACATCCTGTATTGATTCCTTTTGATTGACAGTATTTTAAACCACCTATCACATAGGGCGTTGTTCCAGAAGCAGCAATGCCTATTACAAAATCATCCTGATTTAAAGCAAAGGCTTTTAAATCTTTTAGAGCAAGTGTTGTATCATCTTCTGCAAATTCTACAGCTTTTCTCATGGCAGTATCTCCACCAGCCATCAAACCGATAACCCAATCATGAGGTACACCAAAAGTAGGTGGACATTCGGAAGCATCTACAATTCCTAAACGGCCACTTGTGCCTGCTCCAATATAAAACAATCTCCCAGCTTGCGACATACAGATATGTACTTGGTCAACTAACTTTTCGATATCGCTTAATATTATTTTAATCGCTTGCGGAACGAAATGGTCTTCTTGATTAATGTTGTATAACAATTCTGCCGTTGTCATCTTTTCTAAGTGTCTATACTTAGAATCTCTTTCTGTTATTTTATCCATTTTCTAAACGTTCAAAATGTTGGGTCAAAATGAGAAATTTTCTTTTAAGATATTATTGCGATTATAATCTATTTTAATCGAATAATGAAACGGATCCAGTTTTTAAGATCTCGTTTCTAAATATATAATTCACCCCTATGGGTGAAGGAGAAAAGAAAACCTAGAATCAAATTTACATGACCTTATAGAATTAATATATTCGCCATATTAAATAAGCTGTTCATTTATTGTTTTATAGTAGCTATTTTATTCCTATTCTTTTCATTAGCTCAGGATTTCACTTTGCAAAATAAATTTCCAGTTCTCATTAATCATACTATGGGAAAAGTAGCCATGAACGCTTCTAGACAAGGATATGCATATGGCCATTGTGGAATGGTTAAAATACAATTGACTTTGGTCAGACGTGGAATAATGAGCCATTAAATTCAAACTTTCTTTCAGGAATAGAAATAGCGCCTAATACAAATGGAAATACTGCTTTAATTGTAGGTATAACAAATCTGTTTTTAACCAAGGATGGGGGACAGTCTTGGGCAGGTTGATTACCAGAAAAGGAGGTATTGCTAAAACAAATAATGGGAGTGTAAATTGGTAATTTATTTTTGAAGAGGATGATTGCAATACGCGTTTCGATTTTGTAGATAATCTAAATGGGTATAAATCAAATAGTAGTAGCGTAATAAATTTAACCACTGATGAAGGTGTAACATGGACATTATTTATGAAGCAGGGTATTATGTGCTGGCCATAATTGTAAACAATAAAATAAATACAGAGAAAGTGATTTTAGTTAGTAACTAGTTTAGATTTTAGAAGGTATTCAGAGTTGGTGAGATACTTACTCCTCTTCACTTCTGAACCTTTCTTCTCTTGTCATTAGGAAGGTGTCCCTATGTAAAAAGTAATGAGAATCAATTAGTGCTTCATGAGCCCAAGGGTCTACAATAACCTCATCCTTCTCAATCAAGCTTTTAAAAAAGAATGCAATAACAATTCCGACAATCCCTCCCAAAAGATGAGATTCCCATGAGATGCCTTCTTGAAAAGGAACAATGCCACCTAGGTAACCGCTATATAAAATGATAACAACAAGTGCTAAAACTATGGACTTCATGTTACGTCTAAATATGCCAGTCCAAAAAATAAAACTGATTAATCCATAGACAACTCCACTCGCCCCAATATGATACACGCTGCGTCCAAAAAGCCAAACAGAAAATCCTGTTAATATATAAATAAAAAAAAATGACGACAATGCCACACGCTTATAAAAAAAGCTAATAATAGCTGTCGTGACAAAAAGTGGAACAGAATTAGAAATAAGATGTTCCCAACTTCCATGAACTAATGGAGCAGTAAATACACCAATAAATCCATCCCATGCCCTAGGGAATATACCAAAGTGCGTAAGTGAATTTTGGCTCGCATATTTATATATATGAACCAGCCAAATAAGTATTATGAGTACTGCACTAAATTTTATTGTCTTGAGTAATATTTTCACGGATTGATCCAATAGTAATCTTTCTAATTGTATCTTCTCTGAATAAGTTTAATGAAATTTCTGGCTTTATTTACTTTGTTTGAATCAGCCCAATCGTATTTTGTAGCGACACTTCTCATTAAGACTGATTTAGCTTCATCATAAGAATTGAGACCATTTAAAGCCACAAGAATATTATTCATCTCTTTGCTGTCACCGCCAAATAATTCATTAACCGTAAGTATTTTTTCGTTGATGCCCATCACTTTCGTAAGATCCGTAATAGGTGTTTGGCTTAACTTGTCAGATAAATCTTCACCAGTGTTTATTTCAAATAGTTCTGATAGTGCGCTAGATACTGCGGGTTGAGCTTTAGCAACAACCTTAACGGGGGCAGATTTTAGAGGCGCTTTAACTTCGTTGTATGCCGTAGGCTCCAGATTGTCCTCTTCAAGTGCAGGTCTAGATTTAAGAGGTTCTGCCTTTACTTTTTTAGAAGATGGTTTGGAGCTTTCTATTTCCTCCTCTGTATCATTGTTCAGCGCTATTGATTTCAATTTCCTTTTTTTCAGCTTCTTCTCAAGCTTCTTTTGCTTTTTTATTTTTTTCAACATCTCTTGTTCTTCCAAATCCTCTGATTCTTCAGAAATAACTGCACCGTATAAATCAACGACATAAGCTTTAATCAAATCCTTTTCAGTATCATTTGCTTCGCCCAATTCACTGATAAGATCATTCAAGCGGTTGATTTTCTTGAGTATTGATTTAGTTTTATTTAAGTCCATTCTAGTGTATTTTTAGGTTCGTTTTTGCTCTATAAAGCATATAAGTCATAACATATTATAACTAATCATAATATTAACAAAAACCGCTCCTATTTTGTTAAACAATCCATTGATATAACGCTTAAATTAACTTCCTTTGTTCATTATATATTGGAGTTCTTTATTTTCTTTTTTGTTAAAAGGCATATTTCGCACAAAACATGTTTCTAGAACCTAATTTCAGAGGACAACGGAGTGGATGGATTGAAGTCATTTGCGGCTCCATGTTTTCTGGCAAAACTGAAGAATTAATTCGTAGGCTCAATCGTGCCGTGATTGCCAATCAGCGCGTTGAGATTTTCAAACCTATTAAGGATAATAGATATCATAACAAGGATGTAGTTTCTCATAATGAAAATGCTATCAGCTCAAATCCTGTACAATCTAGCAAAGAAATTTTCTCTTACATATCCGATGTGAACGTTATAGGGATTGACGAAGCTCAGTTTTTTGATGATGATTTGGTAGAAGTTTGTCAAAAGCTTGCCGTGAAGGGCATGCGTGTTATTATTGCGGGTCTAGACATGGATTTTAGAGGTAAGCCTTTTGGACCTATTCCCAAACTTTTGGCTGTAGCCGAATATATTACAAAAGTACACGCTATATGCCCGCATTGTGGTAGTTTGGCCACGCATTCTTATAGATTATCTGAAGAAACAGATACCGTTGTACTAGGCGAGAAAGATAAATACGAACCCCGTTGTAGAATCTGCTATGAAATGGGACATATTCTCGATTTTAGACAATAATAATTCTATACATTTGCAGCACAATTAGTAAAATGCCAACCAAGAAGATAAAATCAGCACTGATCTCAGTTTTCGACAAAGATCAATTAGAAATCTTAGTGCCACTTTTACAAAAGCATGAAATAGTTGTTTACTCCACAGGAGGAACAAATGATGCTTTGGTGAAATTGGGAATGGAGACAATAAAAGTAGAAGACATTACTTCTTATCCTTCTATTCTTGATGGCAGAGTTAAAACTTTACATCCCAAAGTATTTGGTGGCATTTTAGCGCGTAGAGAGGAGAATCATTTGAGCCAACTCGAAAAATATGAGATACCAGAAATTGATTTGGTCGTGGTTGATTTGTACCCGTTTGAAGATACAGTGAAATCGACTAATGATGAATCGACTATAATTGAAAAAATAGATATTGGAGGCATAGCACTTATCAGAGCTGCCGCAAAAAATTTCAATGATGTCCTAATCATTCCCTCTAAAAGTCAGTATGGGTTTTTACAAAACATTTTAGAAACTCAAGATGGCGCGACAAGCTTGACCGATCGAAAGCAAATGGCCGCACAAGCCTTCAATATTTCTTCGCATTACGATACAGCTATCTTCAATTATTTTGATAGAGATGAAAAGGGCGAAGACAAATTTAAGTTGAGTTTTATGAAAGGCCAAACCTTAAGGTATGGTGAGAATCCACATCAGCACGGTATTTACTTTGGAGAGATGAATAATGTTTTCGAAAAATTAACGGGCAAAGAGTTGTCTTTTAATAATTTGGTGGACATTGATGCAGCTGTTCAATTGATGGCAGAATTTGAAAATGACAAGCCAACTTTTGCAGTTTTAAAACATACAAACCCCTGCGGCTTGGCTACAAGAGATACAGTTTTTGAAGCTTGGACGAATGCATTGGCTGGAGATCCCGTTTCTGCATTTGGTGGTATTTTAATTTCTAATTCTAAAATTGATTTAGCTACTGCTGAACAAATTACTACCTTGTTTTACGAAGTATTAATTGCACCTGACTTTGATGAGGACGCGCAAGCGCTCTTATCTAAAAAGAAGAAGAGAGTACTTTTGAAAATCAATTCTTTTTATAGGCAAAATAAAAATTTCAAAAGCATTCTGAACGGCGTTATCCAACAGGACATGGATTTAAAAATGGAGTCCAAAGATGATTTTGAATGTAAGACTCAAAAGCAACCTACGGCAGATCAAATGGATGATTTAGTATTTGCCAATAAATTGGTTAAACATTTGAAATCAAATACAATAGTGCTTGCCAAAAATAATCAGATGTTGGGTATGGGATGTGGTCAAACTTCAAGAGTAGATGCTTGTAATCAAGCTATTGCAAAAGCCAAAAAATTTGATTTTGAATTAGAAGGTGCAGTAATGGCATCTGATGCTTTTTTCCCTTTTCCAGATTGCGTGGAAATTGCATTCAATGCTGGAATCAAAGCTGTCATTCAACCTGGAGGTTCGATCAAGGATCAATTAAGTATAGATTTTTGTGATGCTAACGATTTGCCAATGGTGTTTACTGGTACGAGACATTTTAAGCACTGAATCATAGTGAAGCTTATTGTAGATATTGGAAATAGTTTTTTTAAACTCGCCATTTTCAGAGATGATGAAATGGTGTTTTTTAAGCGTTTTGTAAAAGTACGGGTGAAAGATCTAAATGAAATAAGAAAGAAATTTCCATTTCAATCAGCTATAGTTTCTTCAGTCAGAAAAAAGAATGCATATTTCATACAACATTTAAAGCATAATTACCATCTAACCATATTGAGTAACAAGACGAAGGTACCTGTGAAAATACTTTATACAACGCCATCGACTTTAGGCTTAGATAGGTTAGCTGCTGTTGTAGGTGCTATAAATAAATTCCCAAAAAAAAATGTTTTGGTGATTGATATCGGTACTTGCATGACATATGATTATGTTGATAAATTTAAAAACTATCATGGAGGAAATATTTCTCCAGGAATTGAGTTAAGGCTTAATGCAATGCATCATTTTACATCTGCATTACCGCTGGTAAGACGCAAAAAGAATAAAGATATCTTAGGAAAAAGTACAAAGGAAGCTTTGCAAAATGGAGCCGTTTTGGGCATAAAATTGGAAATCGAGCGTTTTATCAAAACTTTAACAAAAAAGAAAGGACAGATGGCCGTTATTTTGACTGGTGGAGATGCCCAATATTTTGGAGAAATGTTAGAATCTAAGATATTTGTAGACCCCAATCTAGTTCTAAAGGGGCTCAATGAAATTCTGAAGTATAATTTTGTCAAATAAACCAAAAAGTAATTTTAATAATTCAATTTTGACAGATACTCAAACAACCTTATGATCAAAAGAATAATATTTTTTTTCCTATTAATTTTACCCATTTTGGGAATGGCGCAGCCTGAACCAAAAGACAACTCTCCATATTCTCGATATGGGATAGGAGATGTGACAGATAGGAATTTTTTCGCTTCAAGGAGCATGGGGGGATTAGGAGCTTCTTTCAATGATCCTTATCAAATTAATATTGTCAATCCAGCATCTCTAGGTTATCTTATGGCAACAACTTTTGATATAGGTGTTAATGCGGAATATTCAGGATTGAGAGACTCTAGCGATGCTGAATATGAGCACAGGTGGAATGGTAATTTATCTTATATGTCCTTAGCAATTCCACTTCAGAATAAACTTAATGACATTCTAGATCGAAGAGTTAGAAATACAACTGCAGGAATGGCTTTTACTTTAATGCCATATTCTAAGGTGGGATATAATATTGTAACAGTTGATCAATCAAATTTTCAAACAGGTAATGTTAATAGATTATTTAGAGGGAGCGGTGGAACCAATCAATTTCTATTTAGTGGTAGTCTCAGACATAAGAAGTTTTCTGGAGGATTTAATGTCGGATACCTTTTTGGGACTTTAGAGAATGAAAGAGCAGTTACATTTCCAGATATTGAAGCGCCATATAGCACTTATGCAAATGCAAAAACAAATTACACTGGATTTCTTTATACTTTAGGTGCTATGTATACATTAGACCTTAATCAAAAAGAAATTAAGGAAAAGACATCTACAGTACGTAAGCGTATTACTTTTGGATTGCATGGAAATACAGGAACTAATTTGAATACTAGAAATTCAATTTTTGAAGGGGCAGAACGCAGATTGTCGACTACACAATTTCAAAGAGATACACTTACAAATATTGTTAATGAGCAAGGAAGTGGAAAGTTACCTTCAGAATTGGGTATTGGTATGACTTATTATAAAGGAGAGGGTTTGGCCTTAGGTCTTAACTATTCCACAACAGCTTGGTCTAATTTTGAAAGTACTAATGTTAATAATAATTTAAATAATACTTTTAAATTATCTTTTGGAGGATATTATCGTCCTAACTATAAATCAATAAGTAACTACTTTTCTAGAGTGTTTTACAGATTTGGTTTTAATTACCAATTAGTGCCGAGTGAAGAGTTAGCAGTTAATAACGGAGTATCCGTGAAAGATTACGGATTGAATTTAGGTTTTGGATTGCCTTTCTTTTATCAAAGAAAAATCTCTCATGCCAATTTGGGTGTATCCTATGGTGTCAGAGGTCCAGGAACGGCAATTGAAGAAAGATATTGGAAGTTTACATTCAACTTCACTTTTAATGATGATGAATGGTTTGTTAAAAGAAAGTATAATTAATAAAATTAAATTCTCGAAGATGGGTAAAATCAGAAACATGTTCTTAAGCTTAATGATCCTAGCGCTCACGGGGCAAATAGCTACAGCTCAATTAAATTCTTGGATAGGAAGTCCTAAAAAAGATGATGCCGAGAACGCGCATACGATTTATAGAGAAGCGCTTAAAGCGGAACAATATGATGTCGCTTTTCAAAATTGGCAGATCGCATACGATATTGCGCCTACAGCAGATGGTAAAAGAGATTACCATTTCATTGATGGTGTCAAATTGTATATTCATAAGTATGGTACTGAAACAGATGCAGCCAAGAAAACGGAATACAAAGAAATTATAGATAAACTATATTCTCAAGCTATTGAGGCATATGAAACTAGAGCGATCAAGCCAACCAAATGTGGAGATGATGACGCTTGCTATGACGAGAAAATTGGATATGTATATGGTAGAAAAGGGTATGATATGTTCTATACTCTAAATGCACCTTATTCTGAAAATCTGGCTGTGTATGATTTGGCTTTTGAAAAAGCGGGCAATGATATTGAATATACTGTTTTTGATCCTGTTTCTGCTATGGTTGTGTACCAATATCAAAAAGGGAAGATGGATAAGAATCAAGTTTTAGATTATTATAAAAAAATGGAAGCTATTGCTGAATATAATTTCGAAAACAACGAAAGATTAGGCACTTATTATGATCAAGCGTGGCGTGCGGCAAAAGCAAAATTTGGAGTTATCGAAACTGAAATTTTTGATTGCGATTTCTTTAAGCCAGCTTACAAAGATCTGTATGAGGAAAATCCAGATGATATGGAAAATCTCAGAAACATTGTAGGCTTACTAAAGAAAAGAGGTTGTCCAGAAACAGATGAACTTTTAATTGAGTACGAAGCAAAATGGAAAAAGTATGCTGCAACGGTTAATGCAGAGAGACTAAAAGAATTTGAGGAAAATAATCCAGGTATTCAGGCAAAAAAATTATATGACGCAGGCGATTATGAAGGAGCTATTGAAAAATATGATGAAGCTATAGCTGCAGAAGCAGATCCTGAGAAAAAAGCCAGTTACATGTTTTCTAAAGCATCAATATACTTTAGAAAACTTAAGAAATATGCAACGGCTAGAAAAACAGCAATGGAAGCAGTAGAGGTAAGACCAGGCTGGGGTAGACCAATCATGTTGATTGGAGATATGTATGCGACTACAGCAAGAAATTGTGGGGATGATTGGAATCAAAGATTAGCAATTATTGCAGCGATTGATAAATACAATTATGCAAAATCAATAGATCCTAATATGGCAGAAGAAGCGAATAACCGTGCTTCAAAATATCAATCTTCACTTCCGGAACAATCAGAGGGATTTATGAGGGGAAAGAAAAAAGGTGATTCAGCTGTTACGGGATGTTGGATAGCGGAGACAGTCAAAGTCAGATTTAAATAAGAGTAAGAAATAAATTATGAATGCTTATTTTTATAAGAGAAAATGCGCATTTTTTATTTTAAAAATATAGAAGTTATATAAATAACTTTTACACTTCGAGCCTTTCTGGACTTTTGTTCAGGAGGGCTTTTTTTTTAATTTAAGAATGAAACCGATCGAGCGTATAATCCGCGATTCACATTTTTTTGTCAGAATCACGGATGGGACGGATTACGCAGAATGCACGGATTTTGAATTGGTTTGATTTTAGGTTCTGTTTTTCTAAAAATAGTTTTCTCTATTAATGGTAAACATAATCAGTGAATCTATTAATCAGTCTTCTCAACGATTGACATTTTTTTGTCAGAATCACGGATGGGACGGATTACGCAGATTGCACGGATTTTGAATTGGTTTGATTTTGGGTTCTATTTTTTTTGTAAAAGTAGCTTTCTCTATTATTGGTAATAATAATCAGTGGAATCTATTAATACATCTTCTTAGCGATTCACATTTTTTGTCAGAATCACGGATGGTACGGATTACGCAGATTACACGGATTTTGAATTGCTTTGATTTTGGGTTCTGTTTTTTTGTAAAAACAGTTTTGTCTATTATTTGTAATTATAATCAGTGGAATCTATTAATACATTTCCTCATCGATTCACATTTTTTTGTCAGAATCACGGATGGGACGGATTACGCAGAATACACGGATTTTGAATTGGTTTGATTTTAGGTTTTGTTTTTTTTTGCAAAGGTATCTATCTCTTTTATTTCGATTGTCGAGATTTGTAATCTCGATTCCATATGCTCAAAATGGGACATATTGCATCTCAGTTACAACCTGAGCTGATCGAGAGATGTCCAAAAAAAATCAGTGCCATCCATTAATCCTTTAAATCCGTGATTCAGAAAATTTTTTTTTATAATAAAAGAATACTTGGTGCCCTACGATCATCTGGCAATAAATCAAAAATCAAAAATCGTACATCTAAAATACACTTAGTCTCCAAACGAAATCCCAATATTCCGAGCAGTATTTATCAAGTAATGATCCTTAGAAACGTGATTGTATTCGCTAATAGCTTTTTTGAGTGTCGTCTCTCCAATACCATTATTTACATAAGTCACCATCTTGCCAAATTTTTTATCTCTTACCATCTCAAAAGCTTTGACTCCAAAAGCAGTAGCTAGAATTCTGTCAAAGGCTACTGGTGTACCCCCTCTTTGTATGTGCCCCAAGACAGCAACACGAACGTCAGGTTTGACACCCTTGTCTTCAAGTGCTTTGCGCAAAGCATTTCCTACACCACCTAATTTGATGTTGGCGTCACCATCTTCTTTTTTACCTACAACAGTACCACCCATTTTTGCACCTTCTGCAATAACAATATTGACAAAGCCTTTTCCTTTTTTATAACGCTTTTTTATAGTTTTGACTATTGATTTTAGATTGAATGGAATTTCAGGTATCAGACAAATTTCTGCACCTCCCGCTATAGCAGTATGCAATGCAATCCAACCTGCATCTCTACCCATGACTTCCAG
>Ga0114952_1002007_pt1 | contig 16284 bp, 19 predicted proteins | sample SidtaG_2_FD_87303 | JGI IMG/M metagenome (GOLD analysis project Ga0114952, IMG submission 87303) | Marine algal microbial communities from Sidmouth, United Kingdom - Sidmouth_Asex2 metaG | ecosystem: Host-associated > Algae > Red algae > Unclassified | place: Sidmouth, United Kingdom | collected...
CAGCTTTTTGTTCAGGAGTCGTGATTTTCGGCACCAAGTCGTGTTCGGGAGCCAATGTCATAAAGCTTACGCCGAAGATGGTGTCGGGGCGGGTAGTAAAAACATCTATCGAAAAGTCCCATCCCCGACCCTCCCCAGAGGGGAGGGAGCTTAAAGCTTCCCTGATTTTAGTCTTTACGGTTTCAATATCGTAAAGTACCTCATCATTAGAAAATCGAAGTACGTTGAACCCCTTTTTTTCTTCCAAAATCAATTGCCTTTCGGCATCCTCGTTTAATTGATGCTCGTGTATTTCACCATCTACTTCTATTATCAGGTTTTTCTCTAAACAGACAAAATCGACAATGTATTTATATATCGGGTGCTGCCTTCTGAACTTATAAACGAATTCTTTCCTGCGCAGTACCTCCCACAATTTAGCTTCCGATTTTGTTGGATTCTTACGCATTTCCTTTGCTCGCTCCAAAAGCGTTGCGATTATTGAAGCATCTCCGGTCATTCGAGAATTTTCTGCTGTTTCTCCGGAAACGGAAGGAGTTCCCCCTCCCTGGGAGGGGGCTAGGGGGAGGACTTTGAAGGTTACTGAAGCCCCTTGAGACCTCCCGATCCAATTCGTCTGTGCATCTTTTAATGGCTGTGGCCAGTTGATTTTTTCTAGGCCATCTAACAGACGCTGGGCATAAGCGGTGATGCGCATACTCCATTGGGTCATCTTTTTGCGTACAACGGGGTGGCCGCCGCGTTCGGAAACTCCGTTTACGATTTCATCATTGGCGAGAACGGTACCCAATGCCGGCACCCAGTTCACTTCGGTATCGGCGAGATAAGTCAGTCGGTATTTCAGCAATATTTCTTGCTGCTCCTTTTTGGAGAATTCTTGCCAATCTTTAGCGGAAAACAGAGGCGTGTCTTCGTCACAGGTGGCATTGATATCGACATTTCCTTGCTTTTCAAAAATCGAAATCAAATCTTCGATGGCTTCCGCCTTATCGCTATCGGTGTTGTACCAAGAATTGAATAGCTGGATGAAAATCCACTGCGTCCATTTATAATATTTAGGGTCTGAAGTGCGTACTTCACGGCTCCAATCGAACGAAAATCCGAGCTGATCCAACTGACGCCGGTACGTTTTGATATTTTCCTCTGTAGTTATCGCAGGATGCTGTCCGGTCTGAATGGCGTACTGTTCAGCCGGCAGTCCGAAGGAATCATAGCCTTGCGGATGCAAGACATTAAAACCCTTGTGCCTTTTGTAACGCGCATAAATATCACTAGCTATGTACCCTAGAGGATGACCCACATGCAACCCGGCACCGGAGGGGTAGGGAAACATATCCAATACATAGAATTTTGATTTCTCAGATTGATTTTCTGCTTTGAACGTTTGGTTTTTGGCCCAATAACGCTGCCATTTCTCCTCTATTTTCCTAAAATCGTAGTGCATAAATACATATGTTAGACCTGTCAGGTTTTGAGTAGACCTGTCAGGTTTTGTGTTCGACTTCTGAGCGGGTAACAAATCAAATGGCCCATTAAAGAAGATAAACCTGACAGGTCTAATTGCTGGTCGGGCAAAAATAAGTTTATTCGATTTACTTTCCTAAATTTGACACTTCATACCTTACCATGGGCCAATCTTTCGAGCAATACCAAAAACAAAAACTGATATCATCTTATTTTTCGGTGGTATTGAGTATCGGTTTGGTTCTTTTTTTATTGGGTATTTTGGGGCTTTTGATACTCAATACCAAGAAAATGGCAGACCATTTTAAGGAGCAGATTACGGTTTCCGTTTTTCTAAAGGACGAAGCGAAACAATCGGAAATCGATCAACTGCAACAAAATCTTTTACAGGCCCGACATACCAAAACGGCCACCTATATATCGAAAGAGGTTGCCGCGGAACAGCATAGTGAAGAAATCGGCGAAGACTTTCAAGATTTTCTGGGCTACAATCCCCTAAAAAATTCCATAGATATAAAACTCAAGGCTGATTTTGTTACCCCTGAAAATATAGCCGAAATCGCAGATACACTTTCTGAAAAGAATTATGTTGAAGAGGTCAGCTATGACAAACCCTTAGTTGGGCTTTTAAGTGAAAACGTAAAAAAAATCAGCTTCTGGATACTTGTTGCTAGCGGTATTTTTACGTTCATCGCATTTTTGTTGATCAATAGTTCCATTCGTCTTTCCATCTATTCCAAGCGTTTTATCATAAAGACGATGCAAATGGTGGGTGCCACAAAAGCATTTATTCGAAGGCCTTTTATATGGACGAATATCAAGCTGGGTATGCTCGGGGCCATCTTGGCCATGGCCGCTATGGGAGGGGCCTTGTTCTATTTGGATAAAAATTTTCCCGAGCTCGAATTGTTCAAGGATGTTGAAATATTAGGGCTTCTCTTTGCCTCTATTTTTATTTTAGGAATACTAATATCCTTGGTATGCACCTTTTTTGCTACCCAACGCTTTTTGAACCTGAGAACGGATGAGCTGTATTACTAGATGGATGTTGAATGCACGGTGGTGGGTGACTCAAGACAGAAGATAGTAAACAAGAGATTTCAGGTGTTTGGCAGACCGTGGGCCACTAAACTATAAACACATAAACTACCTTCAAATAAACTTCAAAACGCATAAACTATTTTACGAACGACTTCGTTAACTTTGTACCATGGGTAAAAAACATCAAAAACCGGCGAACCGACCCCCTCAACGGGAGTTTATCTTTCAGAAGAAGAACTATATGTTTCTATTTATCGGCCTTGCCCTTATCGCCTTGGGCTTTATTCTCATGAGCGGTGGTGGTAGTGACGACCCCAATGTGTTCAACGAAGAAATCTTTAACTTTCGCCGAATACGTTTGGCCCCGACTTTAGTTTTGATTGGGCTGGGCATTGAGATCTATGCCATTTTGTTGAATCCTCATAAGGAGAAAAACTAGTTTTGGATACGTTGGACGCCATCATTCTCGGCATCATTCAAGGATTGACCGAATTTCTGCCTGTGTCTTCTAGCGGACATTTGGAACTGGGAAAAGCGATTTTGGGAGATAATTCCGTTGGCGACCAAAGCCTTCTTTTTACCGTAGTACTTCACTTTGCTACGGCCTTAAGTACTATCGTGGTATTCCGGAAGGATGTATGGGAAATCATCAAAGGACTTTTCAGCTTTAAATGGAACGAAGAAACTCAATTTTCCCTCAAGATCGTTGTCTCAATGCTACCGGCCGTTTTTGTCGGTCTTTTTTTTGAGGAGCAACTGGAAGCCTTTTTTGGGGGCAATATCAGCTTCGTCGGCTTTATGTTACTAATTACTGCAGTATTACTTTATTTTGCTGACAAGGCCAAGGATACCGATAAAAAAGTAAATTTTCCGAATGCCTTTCTCGTTGGTATTTCGCAGGCAATCGCTATGCTACCGGGTATATCCCGAAGCGGAGCGACCATATCGACCTCGGTTCTTTTGGGCGTCGATAAGACCAAAGCGGCCCGTTTTTCGTTCTTGATGGTCGTTCCCTTGATTTTCGGAAAAATTGCCAAAGACCTCGTAGGCGGAGAACTGAATTTTAGCGGAGACCATAATATGGCGATGGGCGCAGGGTTTATCGCTGCTTTTATTTCCGGATTGGCGGCCTGTACTTGGATGATACAGTTGGTCAAAAAGAGTAAGCTCACTTACTTTGCGGTTTACTGTCTTATTGTAGGGCTTATTGCTATTACTTATGGGTTATGGGGAGCTTAAATTTCAAAAAAGCATGTCCTATTGCACTGATTCAACCTCGTTTTAAAATTTCGTAACTTTACTTTAATCATGGACTCCCAGATAAATCAAATAATAATTGATACCACCCTACCCTATAAACCTAAGGAAATAGGTGTATTCGGGTCTTATGCACGTAATGAGATGGGGCCAGATAGCGACATTGATATTATAGTCGATTTGAATGAAGATGTTTCGCTCTTCGATATTGGTGGGCTATATATGGATTTAACAGAAAAACTTGGAAAAAAAATTGATCTGGTTACCAAGGGAGGCATTAATGAGGTCTTTAAAAAATACATTGAACGCGATTTAATATCCATCTACCGTGAAGGCTAAATCGGATTTGCCGAACTGTATTTTGATACAGAAATATACTTCCAATATTTTACAGTATACGAAGGGTATGTCGGAACAAGACTTTTCCGATAGTACCGTAACCTACGATGCCTGCGTACTTAATTTCATCAATATCGGCGAACAAGTAAAAACCTTGTCGGAGGATTTTAAGAAGCGTTATCCACAAATACCATATCGCAATATAATCGGACTCAGAAACGTTGCTGCCCATAGTTACGAAGGCCTCGAACCTTTTCGTCTTTTTAAGGCAATTCATGATGATATTCCTCTATTGTATGAACAAATTTCTTCCATATTAAATTCGGGTGATTTTGAGTGAACTGTCTGCAGAAGACTTTCTAAATGGTCAACTACTACTTATCGATAAACCGCTCGGATGGTCTTCTTTTCAAGCGGTCAACAAGCTCAAGTGGGCCATCCGTAAAAAATTCGACCTGAAAAAAATCAAAATCGGGCATGCCGGTACTTTGGATCCGCTCGCCACGGGTCTTCTACTTATTTGTACGGGAAAGTTCACTAAAAAAATCAACGAGCTCCAAGGGCAACCCAAGGAATATACGGGTACTATTACCCTTGGGGCTACGACACCTTCCTACGATCTGGAAACCGAAATCGATAAAAATTATCCGACGGACCATATTTCCGAAGAACTATTGAACCAAACGGTTGGTAAATTTATCGGTGAAATCGAACAGCGACCTCCTGTATTTTCTGCCTTAAAGAAAGATGGCAAACGTCTTTACGAGTACGCACGAGCGGGAAAGGCCGTTGAGATTAAGAAAAGAACCGTAACAGTTTCGGAATTCGAGATTACCCGAATAGCAATGCCTGAAGTGCAGTTTCGTATTGTTTGCAGTAAAGGCACTTATATACGGAGTTTGGCATACGATTTGGGGCTCTCTTTACAGAGTGGCGCCCATTTATCGGAGCTTCGAAGAACCAAAATCGGAGGTTATCACGTAAATAATGCCTCGGACCCTACCATTTTCGGGGAAAATTTATTAAAATAGTAGTTACAGTCTTTAAAAATCGGGCTTTTGAGTTCAGTTCAACGAAAAATTAAAATATATCTGGAGGATTTCGGTTATATGGTCATGAACCTTGACCGAAAACAGCTTTCGTTTCTTATCACCTTTTTTTCAATGTCGATTGTAGTATTGTGTCTTTACAATATCCATTTGGGAGGAGAGGAAAAGGAAGACGAGTATGTCGTTGAGATGGTGCTTGCCGAAGAGGATATTGAAGAGCTTTTGGAAAAAAAGGAGGAGCTAGAGCGTGAAATCGAGGAGATAGACCCGATTAAAAGCCACATGGCCTATAACGAAACGGCAAAGCCCAGTTATGGCAATCCCGAACCGCTAAAAACCCTTGAAGAGCTGATGGAAGAGAAGGCAGCGGCCGAAAACGATAGCCCTAACGACCTACTTTCCGATCCCGAATATGCCGATCGTGTAAAACAATTAAAAAAGAAGCGGGAAGAAGCCAAACAGAAACTGGGCGAAAAAGAAGCCCAAAAGAAAGAATTTACCAACAACCTTGCGAAACGGCGCACGTCGGTTTCCTATTCTCTGGTCAACCGCAATAGCTATAGGCTGCCACCTCCGATCTATACTTGTATCGAAGGCGGAAGGGTAGTGGTAAATATTGAAGTGAACTCCTCTGGCAACGTAATCGATGCCGATTTCAACGCAAAAAGTTCAGGTACTTCGAACGGATGTCTTGTGGACAATGCCATTGCCTATGCACTAAAGGCGAAATTCAGTTCCGATTCCAAGGCTTCTCAAAAAGGCACAATAACGTATCTATTTCAGGGGAAGGCCCGCTAATAGGCCTTTCAAGACACTTTTACCCTTATCTTTATTATACCATACCTGTAAGCTTTCCTTGAATTCAGGAGTAAGCGTACCGTGTAGCGCCTTTTGATTTTCTACAAGTTCCGTTGCGGCTTTTGATCGTGGGCCCCATTCGTTCAAAACGTCACCGGTTTCGTTATCGATAGCGATCAACTTGGGTATGGACATAGCTCCATTGGTGAGAAAACACTCCATCAATTCGATATTTTCATCGCGTAAAACAATTTTCAAATCAATATTGGGGTTAATCTCGCTTATTTTATGCATTACAGGTAAAGCGGGCGAGGCATCACCGCACCAACTCTCGGTCAGTACCAACCAAGTAATAGATTTTTCCAAACTTTTAATGACCAGAATTTCTTGCTCCTCGAATTTCAAGGTCTTGTCCCACCGCTTCATTCGTCTGTCGTTCAATTGAGTGTAGTTGGTAAGTGCCTCGGTCTGTTTAGGGCCTGTTGATAGCCCTTCTGTGGCTAATTTCGCTACCAAAACCCGATAGCTGGCATAGGACATTGCCTTGGGCAGGGCTTCACGAATTAATTCTCCTGTGCTTTTTTCCACGATGTTAGGGGTGCTATTTTCCATAGTTTACAACTTAGACTGCATTGGTAGGAAACGTTACGAAAACCTTACAAATTCTGTGGATTCACCGCCAAACTGTTGAATAGTTTCGCCTTAGCGGTAAAAAACTTGTTCTGTACTTCAATCTGCTTCAGTTCGGCATCGATCAGTTTGCTCTCCCTAGAATTGATCAGAAAAAGTGAACTCTCACCAAAACTAAACTTTCGCTCCTCGGCCGTCAAGAGCGTATTGTAATTGCCAACAATTTCATCAATCATGATGTTCTGTGTCTCAAAGGATTCCAGCTCACGATAGATAGCAACAATTTTATTCTTAATTTCTACTTGTGCATTGTCAAAATCGAATCGTGCATCGTTCAATTTGAATTTGGCCAACTTAAGGTCGCCTCGCTCCTTTCGCAAAAATAAAGGGAAGCGAAAACTGACCCCTCCTTTATATTCTTGTGTTTGAAAAGAATTAATGAATTCCGGTGTTTCGGTCAAAAAATTATATTCGAGGTCGATTTTTGGCAAAAGTTTGTTTGCCTTAAGGTTTTTATCGACCCGTAGTTCATCGATTTTATATCCTAAGGATCTTAACTTCGGATGGTTCTCAATGGTGAAACTGTCCAAGGGTTTCCCCAGAATTTCCAGTGCGGTATCGATATCGTTCTCAATGTTGGTATCGGGCACAACGTTCGGTTGCAGCTCTACGGGAACGTTATCGTTCATCCAAAGAAAATTCGAAAGTTCTAAAGAGCGTTTCATCAACCTTACTTTGGCCTGCTCTAAACTCAGTGCCCTATTCTGCACGGCTATTTTTGCCTCTACGGTATCAATGGCCGCAATGTCACCGGCTTCGGCACTGGTTTTTATTCCCTCGAACCGAATGCTCGCATTGTTCAAAAAGTTAGTGTAGATCGTGGCTTCGTTATAGGCCTGGAGCCAATCAAAATAGGCCAAAGAGGCATCGAAAAGAATTTGATTGACCAATAAATCTCGATCGGCCTTAGTTCGTTCCCTAAAGTATTTTGCCTGCTTTAAGGTAGCCATGCGCTCATTAATCCACAACCCTTGGGCCACCGACATTGAGACACCTGCGCTGTATAAACCATCAGTAGGAACTGTTTCCGCCGGATTCAGGAAATCACCGTCGTTCTGTTCAAAATTTCCCTTGAGTTCGATGCCGTACCAGGTGGGAATCTTAAAGGTAGCGTTCAAGCGGTCGTAATATTCGCTGCCCTTGAACTCTTTTCTGTCATAGTCCACCTCTATCTTCGGGTCAAACCCACCACGGGATCGCATGAGATTCGCCTGACCGATTCCGATTTGCAGTTCCGCTTGTTTCGTGATAGGGTGGTACTTTTTTACATACCCCAGATATTCCCTAAAGTCGAGCACTAGCGTATCGGCTTCTTGTGCATGTCCAAAGAAGATGGTCACCAAAAATAATATAGGTAAAAACCTCTTTATCATTTTTTCCCAGATTTCGAAGCCATGCCCTCCGGCTGGTAGTAATTCGGTGGAAAGCCGTTCAATTGTCGCCAAAGTTCAAACCATATCGGCACATCTTCCAATAACGCAATGGTACTGGCACCAGAGCCTGCTCGAATTTCCTTAGGCCAAGGCTGGTCTTCTGGGTCAGGGGCGAGTAGAATGCGGTATTTACCATTATCACTGATAAAAGTCTCAATTGCGACCACTTCTCCCCCGAAGGTACCGTAACTCAAATTCGGCCATCCGCTGAAAACGATGGTCGGCCATCCGTCGAACTGAATACGTACTTTCTCACCTAAATGAATCAAAGGCAAATCTAAGGGTTCCACAAAGGTTTCGACAGCCATTTCTATATTCGCGGGCATAATGCCCACTAGGCGATCACCTTCCTTAAAAGTGACGCCGATGCCACCCTGTACGGCAGTATTTATGAAACCGTCTTGAGGGGCACGGATGTAATACATATCCTTTCGCATCGAGTAATTGGTGAAATCGCTCTCCAACTTCGTAACCTGTGCCTCTGAATCGAACTGACTCGATTGGGCGGTAAACATATCGCTCTCCGCTTTTGAAATCTTGTCGGTATATTCGGCCTGAACCCGATTGATCTCTACCTCGGCATTTATTACCTCGTTACGTGCGGCCAAAAGTTTATTTTGTTGCGAAATTAATTTTGCTTGTGTTTCCTGTAGTTTCAGCCTTTTCTCCTCGACATCGGTCACCGCTTTCAAGCCTTCGGCCTCTAACTGCACGACACGATTATACTGTCGCTCGGCAATACGGATATTGGTATTGGCAGCCTCTAAATCAATGCTATCGCTCTGTACTTTTAGGTTGGCCTGAAGTAGTTTGTTCCTCGCCTGCTCCAACTTCAGCCCCCTTTCTTTGGCCAATGCCCCCATTTGATTGTTCAAGGCCTTTACTTTACCCTCATAGGAAACGACAGAAGCCTCTTTGGCCCTGATTTGTTGGCCCGTTCGTTCGGCCAGTCTGGGGTCGAAATATTCGTTCTTTACCTCAGAAATAAAGAGAATCGTATCTCCTTTTTTCACATAATCGCCTTCCCTTATGTACCACTTTTCAATTCTACCGGGTATTGGAGATTGAATGGTCTGCGGCCGCTGGTCGGGGGTTAAAGTCGTTAGAAAGCCCTCCGCGGTTATATTCTGTGTCCAAGGCAAGAAAAGCGCAATAAGGCTAAATAGGGCAAAAGCCAGCAAGAAGCGGTTAAAGTGCTTGTAATGTCTTTGATGAAAGACTTTTTTAGCAGATGCAAATCGGTCTAGCGTGACTTTCTTATTTAACTGGTTATGTGAAATATTCAGCATCTTTCAATTAATTTTTGTTGGTTATTTCTCCGTCATGCATGGTAATTATCCGTGTACACCGATCGGCCCATTCCAAGTTCGAACTGACAACCATAAGCGCCCAACCATTGTTAGAGTCGCTTAAGAAATTCATGAGTCGCACGGCTTCCTCTTTTTTGAACTGGTCTAGCGGGTCTTTTAGAATCAGTAATTTGGGCTTTCTCACAATACTTCTGGCCAACACGATTTTTTTGGCGATGGTATAGGGAATCTGTTTTCCTTCAGGATACAACATCGTCTTGAGGCCCTTGGGCTGTTCTTTTACGAACTCGGTAAGACCAACAACATCGAGTGCCCAATAGACCTGTTCTTGAGGAATGGATTTATCGGCGAACGTTATGTTGTTCAGAATGGTACCCTCGAAAGGCGATTCTTCAGGTAACGACTGGCCAATATGAGAGCGATAATAATTAAGGTTCATGCCTTTGAGAGAGGCGTTGTTCACGTAAATTCCACCATCATCAGGCTCAAGAATACCGGCTATAATTCGTAATAGGGTCGTTTTGCCCGATCCACTTTCACCGTTCAGCAAAATCGTACAGGTCGGGGTTATCTTCAGGTTGACATTTTTGATGATTTTTTTATCCCTATCCGGTACATGATATGAAACATCATCTAATTCAATATGGAAACCTTCATTTTCACCAAAAGGTTTTTCGCCCTCTTGTGGCTCCAATTTCTTATCGACTACTTGGCCCAATTTTTCTAATGAGGTCAGCAGGTCATAGAGGGTCTCAAGACCGGTTATCAGTTTTTCCACCGAACTAATTACCAAAAGAATAATAATTTCTGCGGCCACGAACTGACCAATGTTCATTTCTTGATTCAATACCAGTAAACCTCCTATAAGCAAAAGACCTGCGGTTACCAATACCTTAAAACCAATCATTTGAATGAACTGTAGTACCAGTATACGAAAATGACTTTCACGAGCCTCCAAATATTCCACGACGAGCTCATCATTTTTATCAATGGCATGACTGGTCTTGCCCGAAAGTTTAAAGCTCACAATAGATCGAGCGACCTCTTGTAGCCAATGTGCTACTTTATATTTGCTTTTAGATTCTTTTAGACTGGTATCGAGCCCTTTTTGTGCGGTGAATTTAAATACCACATAAATCAATAAAATCAGCAGTATTCCGTAAATGATAAAGAAAGGGTGATAAAAAGAAAGTAGCAGTAGCCCAAAAACTATCTGCAACAAGGCCGCAGGAAAATCGATCAGTACCTTAGACAAGCCTTTCTGAACCGTTAGTGTATCAAAAAAACGATTTGCCAATTCAGGAGGATAATAATTACGAAGCTCGCTCATCCTAATTTTTGGAAAGCGATACGCAAACTCAAAAGAAGAGCGTGTAAATATTTTCTGTTGTACGTTTTCAATGATACGTATCTGCATCAATTGAAGCACCCCTACAAAAGCCACACCGAGGGTAACGACCACAACGAGAACAATCCAAGAGGTGCTGATCTGGGCCCCTTGAATCAAATTGATTATGGCCTGAATGCCCAATGGTAACGAGAGATTGACCAAACCGGCGAAAATAGCATAATAAAAGACTTGAAATATATCTCTTTTATCTAAACGTAACAATCCCATAAGCCGCTGCCAAGCGGTTAAAATATTCTTAGCCATTTTGATTATATGTTAAGTGGTGAGAATGCCAACTGAAGGAAATATTTTGTAGTATCCTCCTTTTTGTGGCAATTGGTCAAAGAACTAAAATGGTCTTTTAAAAAATGCTGGTGTAACGCTCCCTCTAGAACCGTACTCGCCAAGCTTGATGGGTATTCATAGTCTGAATCTACGGCTTGAATCATCTCGCTGATACGGTTTACCAATCTTTTATAGATAACAAAATAGCCTTCTTTGTTCTCGGTATCCACTTCTTTGGTTAAATACGATTTGGAATACTCATTAATAACAATTTTATTCAAAAGTACTTCATTAATGTGGGAAAAGGCAGAATCTTCTTCGGTGGTTCTTGTCATTATCGTAATTGCTTTCTGCAATTTTTCAGCCGGGTCGCTCATGCCATTGGTGGAAAAAACCAGTTGATACTCCAACCAGCCCCAATACCATGAAGTTAGATACAACAGTAATTTATGCTTGTTCTCGAAATAACGATAGACTGAACTTTCATTGGAGCCGATTTTTTTACCCAGTTTCTTAAAAGTAAAACTCTCAAAACCCATGTTGTTGATCATCAGGATACTTTGCTCGACAATTCTTTTACCGAGATTCGAAGATTCGGGGTCCTTAATGTAAATTTTTTCGTTAATTCCAATTTTGACCGATTGCAATAGATGTTCCATGGACTAAATATATTTTTATACAACGCAAATATAATAGTATTACTATCGTATTATAATAGTTTAACAACTATTTAACGGAAGTGATACTAACAAATTCTGTCTTTTTTATTACTTTTATTCCAGTTGAAAAGGAAATTTACAAGTTTGTAAGTCATGAAAGAAACATACCTATATATCTTCTTGTTATTTTTTTGTTGTAACATACATGGGCAAGATTTATTTCAGTTAAAATTTGATAGCTATCAGCATATTGATTCCCAAAACAGTCAGAACAGTGCTTTGGTAAAGTTTCCTCACGATAGTTTGACCTTGGTTATGGGAGGTCTGAATGATTGGGACGGCATGAACAACTATTTTAATATTTTTGGTAGCAAGCTCATTGTTGACAATGCAAATACCGGCATAGGCGGCGTACAAAACATTGTACTGCGTAGGGAGGACGGTAGAAAAATCTTTGAACTTTTTCCGAGACTACGTGCCACACTTACGCCTTTAGACCAGGGAGAGGTTGAGAATATTACTTCCGAGAACCTAGCGATGGATTAAGCGCACTTCTTTCAAAGGAACACCCTTAATCTTTCTTGTTGAATGGTATTAATACATATTATTACTGATGAAAAAGCGCAGGCCATCGAAATTATCGATTTGTTGTTGGAGCGAAAGTTGCTTTTCAATGCCATGCTTTCACGAAAAAAAGTTTATGAAAAGAACAAAACCACAGGCGAACTTTGTGCTAAAGTGCAAATATTGATAATTGGTAAGACAAAGGCACTTCTTTTCAACAAAATCAACAGGCTTATTATCTCAATTTATTCAAAACAAATGCCGAGCCTGTATTGCTTACCCATCGTTTATATAGACCCCGAAAGAGGGGAAAAGCTTAAAGGAAACTGAAAAAGTCTAAGTACGTTATAAAGTGTTTCTTTCGATCAAATAATATTCTCGAATTCATCGCTAATTACTTCCCGAAATTTCTAAATAACTCTTTAATGTAAGGGCCATTAAGACCGATTACCATCTTCGCTTCCTAAAATATTTCTATCGTAAGATTGTCAGGGTTTGTTCATCCGATTTTAAAATGATATTTTAAAATTCTCTTTCTTAAAAAATTTCCTTCGAATTCCTCCTTTGATTTTATTGACATCAAATTCGATAATGAAAGCGTTTGGATCTATAGCGTCAATCAGATTGTATGTTCTGTGGATATCTATTCTGTTTATTACAGTGTGTATCAAATCATTTTCACTGCGAGCACCTCGTTTCCCGAAACCCCTGGAACCCTTATATAGTGTTGTACCTGTTTTTATCACGCTGATAAGCTCTTTTTCGATTACTTGTGATTTATCTGAAACAATCATTAAGCCCACATAATCTTCAAAGCCTTCAATCGTTAAATCTATAATCTTTGCAGTTACCAAAAACGTCAACGTAAAATACATAGCAGTTTCTAAAGAGATTGAAATAGCTGTAATCGCAAATAAAATTATATTGAAGGCAAGCACAACCTTACCAATACTAAAACCAAAATTCTTGTGGGCAAAAATGCCCAGTACTTCTGAACCGTCTAAGACAGCGCCATTTCTTATCGTTAAACCGATACCCGCACCCAAAAAAAGACCTCCGAATATAGATATTAGGAGTTTGTCGTCAGTTATCGAGGTGAAATTCTCGAAATGTACCATTACTGCCAGCGCTACAATGGCCACAATGGATTTTATCGTTATCCGTTTTGATAATGTAAACCATGACATAATCAGAAATGGAAGACTTACGGCAACTAGAACCATCGAAATATTCAAACTATAAAGTTCGCTCAAAAGAATCGCGATACCGGTAACGCCACCATCCAAAAAATGGTTTGGGAGCAAGAATACCTTTAACCCAAGGCTCGCCAGTAGAACACCAAGGCCGATTTGAATGAATTCAGAAATTTGCTTTTTCATTTTTGTGCAATTTGGGATTTATCACTCACATCGGACTCCAAAATATGCTTCGTCTCGAGATCTAGTGGAACTATTTCTTTGCTGGCTATGCCCATTTCGACCTGTAAAAAGACTTTCTCGAACTTCTTTAAGAACAGCTCGTCATCGTATCGCCGCAGAACGGCTATCACGTTTCCACTGGCCATTTGTAGCATACTTATAACCCTAACTATCAAGCCTTCTATCTTATTAAAATTACTCGGCACCTTTAAATTGGCTTTGTCGGGAACAATAAAAGAACTTATAAATTTATAGTATGCATCTGAAGGCTTGCCTATACGGTATACTTTACCTGGGGAAAATTCTTCCAGCCGAAGTTCATATTCGTCATCCGCCAAAAAATTGAAGTTCTTCATTTCGGGAAATAGCTCGATTCGTTTTTTTTTCATATTCACGTTTTTGATATGTTAATATTGAGTATTAAATATTGTTGCTAATATAATAGTATTACTATTGTATATTAAAAGTTTAACTATTAATTATGAATAGTAATAGTTTCATTTTGGATTATGTGCCTATTTTTGTCCTAGAATTTTAAAACAAGCATAATGAGAAAAAAAATCATGACATTATTAGGCCTACTGACCATTACAACAATAATTGCTCAGCAAAGTAAATCGGAAACGATTGAAATCGATAAAAGCCAAATACTTGTTGAAACCGTCTTGACCGAAGAGGAGCAAGCGGCCTTATCACCAAAAGAAGTTATCGATATACTAAAAGCCGGAAACGAAAGATTCGTGCGTAGTGACCTTACCGCCCGTGACCATTCCGTTCAAATTCGAGAGAGCGTTGAGGCCCAGTTTCCAAAGGCAATTATTTTATCTTGTGTTGATAGTCGAGTACCTGTAGAAGACGTGTTCGATAAAGGTATAGGTGATATTTTCGTCGCAAGGGTGGCGGGAAACTTCATTAACGATGACATACTCGGTAGTATGGAATTCGCCACAAAGGTCGCTGGTGCAAAACTCATATTGGTAATGGGCCACGAGAATTGCGGTGCCATTCATGCGGCAATCGACGGCGCTGAACTAAGCTACATAACAGGCATGCTAAAGAATATTCAGCCGGCAGTGGAACGTTCAACAAAATCCGAAGGGCGACGTACATCTAAAAATAGGTTGTTCGTACACGAAGTATGTGAGAACAATGTTCTCATGGCTGTCGAAAAAGCAACAACAAAAAGCGAACTCTTAAGAACCATGAAGGAAAAAGGTGAAATCGATATCAAAGGAGCTGTTTATGACATGGACACAGGAGTAGTCAATTTTCTTTAAAATTAAAAACATTGCTCATAATAAACCCTTCTTGTAAATCGAGAAGGGTTTTATAAGCAATTGCCGTGAGTGTATTATGCTATAAAATTTTGAAACTATTTCGTCGTACTTATAAGTGAGACATTGGTTAGTAAATTCAAAAAGCAATTGATCGAATTTTCAAACGCATCTACAATTTATAGTGTAAAATCTTTGTAAAAAGTTTTTTGGCACATAGCTTTTGCAAGTAGTAGGGAGAGCTAACTGGTTATCGAAGAATTTTAATTCTGTAACACCCTCAATTCTATTGGCTGTAATTCTTATGTGTTTTCTTAAGGCATTGACTATAAAATACTTTCCGAAGACAGGAGTAATCCAAAACATAAAATATTTTTATTTTTTTCATAATTAATATAAATAATAATTTATGCAAAAAGAATCGCAAATTTAATAAAGGTTCAATCGAATAATTAAGCTGCGTAAGCGATGTTAACACTTTTTAAATATCGGTGTTTGTACAAACTCAAACATGCTGCGAAAATTACTTCGATAGGGGATTATCCTTGGATGATATTACTACATCCGTTAAAGGAAATAAATCGAATTATTAGAAAATCTTTATGAAGATTTTGGCTATCGATTTCGACTCTAATTTGAATGACCGATCAAAGTATGAAAACCATTTCAAAGTATCGTTGACCATGAAAATAATGTGTTGAACTTAAACAGAACAAAATGAAAAGTAAGTTTTTATTATTGGTTGCGGTAGCGGTGCTATCGGCTAATTGTGCGGTAATAAGGCCTGGACAGGCTGGGGTAAAACAGACTTTAGGGGAATTTTCAGATAAAGTAATCACTCAAGGCACTGTTTTTTATAACCCTTTTGTAAGTAAAGTGCTTAAAGAATCGACACAAACCAATAACATTAAACTTGTGCTAAGTTTACCCAGCAAAGAGGGCCTAAGCGTAAATTCTGAAATCTCTATCCTATATCGCTTGAAGCAAAACAAAATTCCCTCTGTACTCGAAAACCTAGGGCAGGGATATGAGTCTATAATTACCAGCGTTTTTCGATCTGCTTCATCAGATGTTTGTGCTAAGTTTTTCGCAAAGGATATGCATTCTGGTATGAGAGCCAAGATAGAGGAAGAAATTAAAGCTAAAATGGAAGAAAATCTAAAGAAACAAGCAGATGGTATCGAGCTAATCGCCGTTTTGATGAAAAGCATTCAACTACCAAATGGCTTGGCCAATTCTATAGAGCGAAAACTTCAAGCCGAGCAAGATGCTATGCGAATGGAGTTCATTCTACAGCAGGCCAAATTAGAGGC
>Ga0114952_1002008_pt1 | contig 16281 bp, 9 predicted proteins | sample SidtaG_2_FD_87303 | JGI IMG/M metagenome (GOLD analysis project Ga0114952, IMG submission 87303) | Marine algal microbial communities from Sidmouth, United Kingdom - Sidmouth_Asex2 metaG | ecosystem: Host-associated > Algae > Red algae > Unclassified | place: Sidmouth, United Kingdom | collected...
ACGGGCGAAGTCCGGAGCGGGGACGAAGCTTCTCCTGAGGTGCTTCGGCAGCGCCTTGATCATCAGCGTCACCTTCTCCTCGAGCATGCCCGGCACGAGCCACTCGCAACGGTTCGCCGACACCCGGTTGAGGAGCTCGACCGGGCAGACGAGCGTCACCCCGTCGTCCTCCTCGCCCGGGGCGAAGCGATAGCGGAGCGGAAATACGGCGCCGTTCGATTCCAACTGATCGGGGTAGTCCCGACCGCTGACTTCGCTCGCCTCGTCCGCCAGCAGTTGCTCGCGCTCGAAGTAGAGCGCACGGGGGTACGCCTTCTCGTGCTCGGCGCGCCAGGTCTCGAAGCTCGCCGTCGTGTGGATGTCGGCCGGGAGCAACGCGTCGTAGAAGCGAACCAGCTCTTCGGGGTCGACGACGATGTCGCGCCGACGGGACTTGTCCTCGAGCGCCGCGATCTCCTCGAGCAGGGCCTGGTTGTGCCGATGGAACCCTCCCCCGGTTCGGATCTCGCCACCGACCAGCGCCTCGCGGATGAAGATCTGGCGCGACTCGATCGGGTTGATCGGGCCGTAGTCGATCCGCTTCTTGGGGTTGACCACGAGCCCGAACAGCGTCGACTGAGCCCAGGCGGCGACGGTACCGCGCTTCCTCTGCCAGTGGGCGTCGCGGTAGCTGTAGGCGAGGAGGTGCTCGGCCTGACGCTCGATCCAGTCGGGGTCGATCGTGCCGACGGTACGCGCCCAGAGCTTGCTGGTCTCTGCGATCTCGGCGGCCATGATCCACTTCGGCCCCTTCCGGAACAGCGCGGAGCCGGGGAAGATCGAGAGGTGGCGGTTTCTCGTGCCGAGATAGTCCCGCTTGTCGGTCTTGGTCGCGACGTTGGCGAGAAGCCCCGTCAGGAGCGCGCGATGCACGTTGTCGGGCTTGGCCTCGCTCGTCGTCAGCGGCAGTCCGAGCTCCTTGGCCAGACGCTCGAGCTGGCGGCGGACATCCATCCACTCGAGCACGCGAACCGTCGAGAGCAAGCGCTGGCGGCACATCTTCCGGAACTGCGAGCTCGAGAGGTTCGTCTTCTGGACGGTGACGAAGCTCCAGAGGTTGAGCCAAGCGAGGAAGTCGGATTTGTCGTCGTGGAATTCGGCGTGAAGCTCGTCGGCCTTCTCGCGCTTCTCGAACGGGCGCTCGCGCGGATCCTGCACCGAGAGCGCGCTGACGATGGTCAAGACCTCGCCGACACAGCCTTCGTCGGCGGCGGCGAGCAGCATGCGCCCGAGACGTGGATCCAGGGGCAGGCGGGCGAGACGGCGACCGAGCGGGGTCAGGGCGCGACCCTCGTCGAGGGCGGCGAGCTCCTGGAGGGTGCGGTAGCCGTCGTTGACGAACTTCCCCTCCGGCGCCTCGACGAAGGGGAAATCGTCGATCGCGCCGAGCTTCATCGAGCTCATCTGCAGAATGACGGCAGCGAGATTGGTACGCAGGATCTCGGGCTCGGTGAACTCGGGGCGGGACTCGAAGTCCTCCTCGGAATAGAGCCGGATACAGACGCCCGGCGCCTCGCGTCCGCATCTCCCCTTGCGCTGATCGGCCGAGGCGCGGGAGATGCGCTCGATCGGCAACCGCTGCACCTTGCTCCGGACGCTGTAGCGGGAGATCCGGGCGAACCCCGTGTCGACGACGGCGCGAATGCCGGGGACGGTCAGACTGGTCTCGGCGACGTTCGTCGCGAGCACGATGCGCGGGCGGCCGTGCGGCTGGAAGATACGGTTCTGCTCGGCGTTCGAGAGACGGGAGAAGAGCGGCAGGATGTCGACTCCGCGGAGCGCCTTGCGACTGCTCTGCTTGCCGAGCAGATCGGCCGTCTCGCGAATCTCGCGCTCGCCGGGGAGGAACACGAGGACATCGTGGTGACGCTCCGCGAGGAGGGTCTCACAGGCATCGACGATCGCGTTCGGGAGGTCGGGCTCGCCGTCGAGACCGTCCTCCTCGTCCTCCGGATCGCCGCCCGGTGGGGCGTAGCGGAGTTCGACGGGGTAGGTGCGTCCTTCGGCGAACAGGATCGGGGCGCCGTCGAAGTGGTCGGAGAAGCGCTCGGGGTCGATCGTCGCCGAGGTGATCAGGAGCTTGAGATCGGGGCGCTTGGGCAGGAGACGTTTTAGGTAGCCGAGTAGGAAGTCGATGTTCAGCGAGCGCTCGTGAGCCTCGTCGATGATGAGCGTGTCGTAGGCGTCGAGGAAGGGATCTTTCTGGATCTCGGCGAGCAGGATGCCGTCGGTCATCAACTTGACGTAGGTCCGCTCGCTCACCTGGTCGCTGAAGCGGATCTTGAACCCGACCACCTCCCCGACCACCGTGTCGAGCTCGCTCGCGATGCGGGCGGCGACGCTCCTCGCCGCGATACGCCGCGGCTGGGTGTGACCGATCAGCCCGCCGGCGCCGCGGCCGGCCTCGAGGCAGATCTTGGGGAGCTGGGTGGTCTTGCCCGAACCCGTCTCGCCGCAGACGATGACGACCTGCTCGGTGGCCAGCGCCTCGAGGATCGCCGCACGACGCTCGACCACGGGGAGCTCGCTCGGATAGCTCGGGCGCGGAGCGTTCGCCACGCGGGCGAGACGCGCCTCCACGGAGCGCTCCACGGCCCCGGCGAGAGCGGCGCGGGCGGACTTGTCGTCGGGCCGGGCCTCGAGCGCGCGGAGCTGCCGCCGCAAGCGCGGCTGATCGGCCTGCATACAGCTGCCGATCAGCCGCCGCAACTCCCGAACCTCGCTGGACCTAACGACGGGTCGGACCACGTTAACTAATTGGATTATCTATGAAAATATTCAGAGAACGATCCTAAGAAGGCTCTATACGACCTCTTCCGATTACGAAAAGACTCGAATAGTCGATCTCTCGTCCGAAGAAAGCCGGATTGCAGCCGGGCATCGAACATCGCCCAGTCACACAAGCTAGCGATCCGCCGCTGGTTCGGCAAGCACGACTTCATAACGCGCGGAGGACTCTCGAAGCGACCAGCCGACCGCCTCCGGACAGGGCTCGCGCCCCGGATTGGAATACGCGAGAGCACGTCGCATGAACAACGTGTAGTCAAGGCTCCCGACTGCAACGCTCTCGGTCCACACGGGATCGCGAGCGTCGACTCCGGAGGCGATGCACTCCTCGACCCGCTCGCGTCGAGCGTGCTGCAGCTGCCTGAGCGTATCGAAGCCGAACAGCTCGCAGAGCCTTTCGCAGTCGAGACGGGCCCCGCGCCGACGCGGATGCTGCGCCTCGTGGTAGCCACTCGCGGTCCAGTCGGCCGGATGCTTAACGGCACCCGCGCGAACCATATTCATGTCGATGTAGAGCATGCAACGCGCAAGGTGCTGCTCGCCAGCGACGGCCGTGGCGTGGTAGCGATCTTCCCAGAACGCGCCGTGCCTGTCCTGTCGATTGTTGTACTCCTGCGCCGTACGTCCGGCGATGAGCTGCATCGCGTCGGCGATCGCGTTGTTGCCGTGATCGTGGACGAGCAGGTGGACGTGGTTCGATGTGACGATATAGTTCAGCACGCTCAGGCCATAGCGTCGTCGTGCCTGGAACAACCAGTAGAGCCAGCGGCGGCGGTCGACGTCGAAGCGAAGTAGAAACTGCCTTTGGTGACAGCGCTGAGTGATGTGCCAAATCTGGCCGGCCACGAAGTGGCGATGAGCGCGGGGCATGCGGGGTCCCTCCCGGTTGAAGATGGCGCCCCGTTTCCGTGGGGCGTGTCGCGACGTCCGACAGCGCGGTTGTAGCATCGGAGACGCGCCTGCGCAATCGGGTCGCTGCCGACGGCACGGTGTCGGGTATGGCCGTGGCGCTATCGACCGTGTTCTGCCGCCGAATTTGGTCGGATTAGTGTTTGGAACGGTCCAAGAATCGGCCTATTATACAAATTTTTCAAAGAGTTGGCGTGGTCCGACCCGTTAACCCGTCACTCGGACGATGTCGTAGCGGATGTCGGCTTGGTCCAGCCGCCTCCCCGCCTCGGTCAGCCGAGAGCGGTCAACGAACGGCCCGATCCGTACCCGGTGCCCGGTCGCCCCGCGTGCATCCTCGCGGCTGATGATGAACGCGTCGAGACCGGTCAGGAGCACCGCCGCCCGCGCCCGCTCCGCCTCGCCCGGCGAGCGAAAGGTGCCGGTCTGCAGGTAGTACGATCTCCCTCCGGTGCTGCTCGCCGGGATCTCGCGATAGCGCTCCGAGTCGAGCCGCTGCACGCGACCGGGCAGGACTCGCGCATCCGAGGAGGTGATGACATCGAGCTCCGCCCGTACCGTCTCGGGCGGCGGAGCGATGCTCTCGCGAAGCGCGTCGCGGCGAGCGACGCGCTCGTCGGCGAGCACGGTGTAGAACTCGTAGTCACCGGCGGCATCGCGTGCGATGTCGATCTCGCCCACGCGGAGATTGCCGAGCGCCGGATCCACCGGCAGTCGCGAGAGCAGGAGCACAAAGCCGATGACGAACCCGATCAGGAGCCCGAGCGCGAGCACGAGGAACCCCGCGCCCTTCGGTTGCGTCTTGCCGCCGTCTGCCACGTCACATCACCTCCGGAGCCGATACGCCGAGCAGCGACAGGCCGCCGGCGAGCACGTGACGCACCGCGAACAACAGGCAGAGGCGCGCGTCACGGAGTTCCGCCTCGTCGACCAGTACCTTGTGAGCGTTGTAGTAACTGTGTAGCGCATTGGCCAGATCACGCAAGTATCCCGTAACTTGGTGCGGCTCGCGCGCGAGCGCCGCCCGCTCGAGGAGCTCGGGCCAGGTGGCCAAGAGCGTGAGCAGCTCGCGCTCGGCCGGCTCCGAGAGGCGCCCGAGCGCCGCGAGCCCCGCCTCCCGCCCGAACGCGAGCCCGTGCTGCCCGAGCTGACGCTCGACACTGCAGATGCGGGCGTGGGCGTACTGCACGTAGTAGACGGGGTTGTCGGTCGACTGGCTCTTGGCGAGATCGAGGTCGAAGTCGAGATGCTGGGAGTGCTTCCTCATGACGTAGAAGAAGCGCGCCGCATCGGTGCCGACCTCGTCGCGCAGCTCGCGGATGGTCACGAACGATCCCGAGCGCGTGGACATCTGCACACGCTCTCCTCCCCGATAGAGGATCGCGAACTGGATCAGCAGGAACTCGAGCCGAGCGGGATCGTGCCCGAGTGCCTCGCAGGCGGCCTTGACCCGAGCCGTGTAGCCGTGGTGATCCGCCCCGAAGACGTAGATCACGCGCTCGAACCCCCGCTCGAGCTTGTTGGCGACATAGGCGATGTCGGAGGCGAAATAGGTGCTCTGTCCGTTCGCACGGACCACGACACGGTCTTTGTCGTCACCGAACGCCGTCGAGCGAAACCACTGCATGCCCTCGTGCTCGTAGACGTGACCGGAGGCGACGAGTCGCTCGATCACGCCCGCGACATCGCCCTCGATACCGCGCTCGCTGAACCATTCGTCGTAGCGCACGCCGAAGGCGGCGAGATCGTCACGGATGTCGGCGAGGATCGCATCGAGACCGGCGTCGAAGACGGTGCGATAGGCCGCCTCCCCTAGAAGCTCACGCACGCGCGCGACGACGGCGTCGATGTAGCGTTCCTTGTCGCCACCGTCCTCCTCGTCGGCCGGCAGCCCTTCGAGCACGCTCTCCGGCGCTCGATCGAAAGCGTCGCCGTGCTCGGTGCGGAGGGCACGGGCGATCCCGTGCACGTAGTCGCCTCGGTAGCCATTGGCCGGAAACGGCAGAGCTCCCACCGCCTCTCCCGTCTGCAGATAGCGCAGCCAGACACTCGCGGCGAGGATGTCCATCTGCCGCCCGGCATCGTTGACGTAGTACTCGCGCTGGATGTCGAAACCGACCGCCTCGAGCAGGTTCGCCACCGTCGCCCCGAGCGCCGCCCCCCGGCCGTGACCGACGTGCAGCGGCCCCGTCGGGTTCGCCGAGACGAACTCGACCTGTACCCGCTGACCCGCCCCGAGTGTGCTCCGCCCGTACCCGTCTCCTCGTTCGAGCACGTCGTGGACGGTGCGCGACAGCGCCTCTTCCGCCTCGAAGAAATTGACGAAACCGGGACCGGCGACGGCGACCTTCCGCACTCTCTCGTCGAGGGGAAGCGCGGCGACCAACGCCTCGGCGATCTCCCGGGGCGGGCGTCCGGCAGGCTTGGCGAGCTGCATCGCGAGGTTCGTGGCGAAGTCGCCGTGATTCGCGTCGCGCGTGCGCCCGACGCTGATCTCGGGGTTCGCGTCGGCCGGCACCAGCTCCGAAGCCTTCAGCGCCGCCAGGGCCTCGGCCAGCAGCCGCTCGAGTCGAGCTTTCACGTCGGTGAAGCGAAATCGCCGGGGAGTCGAGACGGCAAGTCTAGCATTCGGTTCGCGATGCACCGAACGATATCGAGCCCCCCGGCAGTCAGTAGAGATCGACCGGATCGACATCGATCGACCAGCGTACCCGCCTCGATCCGGGCAGCTCGCCGATGCGCCTGGTCAGCTCCAGCAGCCGATCGTTGAGCGTCGCACGGCTGTCCGACTGCAAGAGGAGCTGCGCGCGGTAGCGGCCGCCGAGCCGCTCCATCGGGGCCGGTGCGGGCCCGAGCACCTCGACCTGGCCACGCCGATCGCGGGCGAGCTGCGCGGCGACCCGCCGGAGGAAATCGAGCGCGGCCGCCGCCGCCTCGGCCTCCGCGCGCACCAGCGCGACGAAGGCGAAGGGCGGGAGCCGGGCCGCGCGACGCTCCTCGAGCAGAGCGTCGGCGAACGCCGCATAGCCGCGATGGACGAGCGTCTGCAGCATCGCGTTGTCGGGATTTCTCGTCTGAATCAGCACCGTCCCCGGTCGTGTCTCGCGCCCCGCTCGCCCGGCCACCTGCACGACGAGCTGCCCCATGTGCTCGAGCGAGCGGAAGTCGGTGCCGAATAGACCGCGATCGGCATCCAGGATGCCGACGAGAGTGAGCTTCGGGAAATGGTGCCCCTTGGCGAGCATCTGCGTGCCGACGAGCAATCGCGCGACGCCGCTCGTGGCGAGCTCGAGCTGACGCTCGAGCGCCCCTTTGGTCCGGGTGCTGTCGCGGTCGATGCGCGCGACCCGAACATCGGGAAACGCCGCCTCGAGCGCGTCGCCGATCCGTTCGGTGCCGTAGCCGACGCGATCGAGGCGCACCGAGCCGCAGCACTCGCAGCGCGTCGGCACCGCACGCTCGGCTCCGCAGTGGTGGCAGCGCAGCCGATTCAGTCGTGCGTGCACGGTCATGTGCGCGTCGCACCGCGCGCAGTCGGCCGCCGCCCCGCAGTCGTTGCACAGCAGCGTCGGGGCGAAACCGCGGCGGTTGACGAAGACCATCGCCTGCCCATCCTCCTCGAGATGCCGGGCGATGCTCTCGAGCAGCCGATCGCTCATGCCCTCCACGAGCGCGCGGCGACGGATGTCGAGGAGGGCGAGGGTCGGCGGCACCGCCTCCCCCGCCCGCCACCGTAGCGGCAGCTCCTCGAAGCGTCCGGTGGCGACGTTGTGCAGCGTCTCGAGCGCCGGCGTGGCACTCCCGAGCACCACCGGACAAGCACACTCCCGCCCTCGCATCAGCGCGAGGTCGCGCGCGTGGTAGCGAAACCCGTCCTGTTGCTTGAGAGAGCCGTCGTGCTCCTCGTCGACGACGACGAGGCCGAGCCTCGGAAGCGGTGCGAGCACGGCCGAACGAGTGCCGATGACGACATCCGCGTGCCCTTCGGCCGCGAGCAGCCAGTTCTGCAGCCGCTCGCCGTCGTTCAGCCCCGAATGGAGCGTGACGAGGCACCCGTCGAGGCGTGCTTCGAAGCGTCGCATCAGCTGCGGGGTCAGCGAGATCTCGGGCACCAGCACGAGCGTCTGCAGATTGCGCTCGCGCGCCTCCCGTATCGCCCGGAGATACACCTCGGTCTTGCCGCTGCCGGTGACCCCGTGGAGGAGGAAGGAGCGAAACTCCCCGAGCGCGCCGACGATCGCCTCGACCGCGTGACGCTGCTCCTCGGCGAGCACGGGGCCATCGCCCGTCGCGACGTTCCGCGGGATGCTCCGCGTCCGCTCGAGCCCGACCAGCTCACGCTCGAGGAGCGGCTTCATCGACGCCCGCCAGCGGGCGCTGACCCCGGCGAGCACACTCGAATCGACAGCCGCCCCGTTCGCGTCTCGCAGTCGCTCGAGAAGTGCCCGCTGCAACGGTGCTCGTGGTGCGAGTGTCGTCGGCTCGCTCGCCGCCCCGGTTTCCGTCAGGCGGTAGATCTCTCGGCGCGTGATCTCGGCCGGTGCCCCGCGCCGGAGCAACACCGGCAGGGCGCCGGCCAACACCTCGCCGACCGGATGGTGGTAGTAGCGGCTTGCCCAGAGCAGGAGCGAGAGCAGCTCCGACGGCAACAGTGGCGCGGTGTCGTACACCCGCCCGACCCTCCGGAGCCGCCCCTCCGGGATGTCGCTGCGCGCGATCTCCGCCACCAGCACCCCGCCGACGTGACGGCGGCCGAACGGCACGCTGACGCGCGTGCCGGGTCGGGGTGGCTCGGTGTGCGCCCACACGTAATCGAACAATCCGTACAGCGGCGAAGGCACGGCCACCTGCACCAGTCGCCGACTCGTCTGCACTCCGCCCATCCTCGGCCCTCGAACGGCGGCCGGAGAGCCGTCGTACGCGTTAGACGGACCCGACACGGGGGTCGGGTCCGGGCGTCCGATCGCGGCCAGCTCGAAGGGTTCGCGACGGCGGGCGGGTTATCCACAAATGCTGTGGATAAGTCTGTGGACACAAACGGATAACGCACCTAAGTCGTTGAGAAACGGTGGTCTTCCGGCGCTTGGTCGACTTTCGACCAGCTTTCAAACAATGATTAAAAACAATGACTTGGAGAATACAGCTCAGAAGGAAAAAGAGCCCAATACACGAGAGAATCCGATCGTTCAACGGTTTTTTGTCGGTGTGCATAAGGATCGAGAAACCCCGCGTCCGTCAAGGGCTCGAAGAGGATCTTTCGACCCCGAACCACCGTACTCGCGGCCGCCTCGATGGAGTGAAACGGTAATGTCGGGCTCGAAATGCCGGTCGCACTCGTTCGCGCTTGCACGAGTCTTGCCCTCGAGCTACCCGTTTTTTCCGCACCCGCCGGCCGCCCGCCTCCCGCCACCGACGCGCCGCGTCAGTCGAGCTCCTTGAGTGCCGTGATCAAATCCTGCACCGATTGCCGTGCGTCGCCGTGCAGAACCCGCGTCCCCACGGCACCGAACAACGGATTCTCGACCCCCGAGTAGCCGGCACCGTCGCCACGCTTCAGCGCGATGACGCCGCCGCTTCGATCGACATCGAGAACCGGCAGTCCGTGAAGGGGCGAGTCTCGATCATCGCGCGCCGTGGGGTTGACGATGTCGTTGGCCCCGACGAGCAGCACGCGCTCGACCTGGGGAAACTGATCGTTGATTCCGGCCAAATCGGAGATTCGCTCGTAGGGCACCCCCGCTTCGGCCAGGAGCACGTCCATGTGGCCCGGCATGCGTCCGGCGACCGGATGGATCGCGAAGCCGGTCTCGACACCACGCTCCTCGAGCAACTGGGTGAGCTCGCGGAGCTTGTGGTGTGCCTGTGAGATCGCCATGCCGTAACCCGGCACGATGACCACCCGCCGCGCGTAGGCGAGCGCGACGGCGGCGTCGGCCGCATCGATCGTGCTCACGTCGCCGGCCGAGTGGCCCTCGCCGCGCTCCTCGGTGGCGAGACCGAAGCCGGAGTACATGATCTCCCCGAGCGGACGATTGGCCGAACGCGCCATCAGCCGCGTCAGCAGCAGGCCCGCGGCGAACACGATCGTACCGGCCACCAGCATGAGCGTGTTGCCGAGCATCTGCCCGTCGAGCGCGACCGCGAGCCCGCTCAGCGCGTTGAATATCGAAATCGCTACCGGCAGGTCGGCGATCGCGATCGGCAGCACCATCAGCACACCGAACGTCAGCGCGAGGGCGATGAACAGGATCACCAACACGGGGTGTGCCGCGCTCGAGGCGGACAGGAGCACTCCGAGCAACAGCATCGAGACCCCGCTGGCGAGATAGGCGACCTGACGTTGCGCGAAGTGACGCTGCCCCGCCGACTGCCGCCGGAGTCTCAGCGCCGCCGTCAGCGAGCCCGCCAGCGAGATCGAGCCCGCCAGTCCGCCGAGTACCGCCAGGGCGGGTAACACCTCGGGCCGCTCGCCGACGTGCAGCATCGAGAGCGTCGCGATCGCCGCCGCCGCCCCCCCGCCGAGCCCGCTGTAGAGCGCGATCGAGGCGGCGACGGCGCTGGTGGTCGGTCGGCGTGCGTGGAGGTAGGCGAGACCGCCGCCGAGCACGAGCGCGAACGCCATCGGCAGGAGGTTGCGTCCGATGTCGGGGTGAGCGAGGCTCGTCGCCACCGCGATCGTCATCCCGCCGGCGGCCAGTCGAAGTCCGCTCCGGGCGCGCGAGGGCGCGCTCATCCGGCGCAGACCGAACACGAGCATCAGCGCCGCGACGAACCAGGCGAGCTCCAGAACGAGCGGCAGCGAGGGGTTCACGCGTCGTCGTCCGCAGACGAGGAATCGGTCCGAGACGACGCGGCGACACCGGCGCCGCGCCGCGCCGATCGCGGTGATCTGGCCGCGCGTCGCTCGAACAGTCTCAGCAGCCGATCGGTCACGAGATAGCCACCGACGACGTTGCCTGCGGCCAGCGTGACGGCGACGAACCCGATGGCGAGCTCCGCGTGACTCTCGGCCCGCGCCAGCGCGAGCATCGCCCCGCAGAGAACGACACCGTGCACGAAGTTCGCCCCCGACAGAAGCGAGAGGTGCAGCACCGAAGGCACGCGCGCGATCATCACGTACCCGGCGACGCCGGCGAGCACGAACACGTAGAGCGCCCCGATCCCGTCCATCAATCGCTCCCCTCGCTCGGCCCCGCGTTCGCGAGCCGCGCCCGCGCCTGCCCCGCCCAGTCCTCGTCCTCGATCTCCTCGTCGAGCTCGAGCTGCACGGCGAGGCGGCGCCGCGCCGGCTCGTCGAGCGCCGCGAGCATCTCGAGCCGAGTGACGCCGAAGGCGTACAGGCGCTCTTGCAGCGCGGGTCCGATCCCGTCGATGACGGTCAGATCGTCCGGCGGGGACGCCGGCTCGCCGTCCGCCTGCGCCTTTTCCACCGCCCCCTCGTCCTCCCGCCGCGCCGCGCCCGTCGTCCCCTCGCCCGCCCCCTCGGCGGACGCGTCGGATCCAGCCGCGCCGTCGGCGGCGGCCATCGATCCGGAGGCGAGCACCGCGCCGGCCGCGCTCTCCTCCGCCGGCGGTGCGTCGATCGGCCGATCACCCGCCTCCGCCGCCGTTCGGCCCGAGGCCGGCCGATCCGTCACGTCCTCTGCCGGCGATGCGCCGCCCGACGCTGTCCGATCCGACGGCCCCGCCTCCGAGCCCTCGTCGGTACGCGTCTCGTCCGCTCGGGCCACGGCCGAGCGTTCGGACCGGACCTTCTCGGCATCCGCGGGCACTCGGCCGGGCATCTCGCCGGCCCAGTCCTCGGCGGTATCCGTATCCTCGCCGACGGATCTCTCAGGAGCGTCGCCGAACGGCTGCACCTGCCGGCCCGCGAGCGCCGCGCTCGGGGCATGACAGATCCCGCCGGCGCAAGTCAGCATGCAACGGGCGACGATGTCGTCGTCACCGTCGAGAACGAGCTCGCCCTCCGCATCGATGATCAGGGCGAGGAGGTTGGCGACGTTGCGGGCGTACATCTCGCTCGCGTGCACGGCCCCGTGGCTCGGCAGGTTCAGCGGGCCGACGATCAACGTGTCGCCGTGTTGCACCTGCTCCCCCGCGCGCGTCAACTCGCAGTTGCCGCCCGTGGCGGCGGCCATGTCGACGATGACGGTGTCCGGCAGCATGCCCTCGACCATGTCGCGAGTGACGATGCGCGGAGCCGGGCGATACGGGATGGAGGCGGCGCAGATGACCGCGTGCGCGCGCGCCAGGTGCTCGGCCAGCACTTCCTGCTGTTGCTGCTGCTCGTCGCGCCGGAGCGCGCGGGCACGGCCCTGCGAGTCGACCGCCTCCACGCCGGTGTCGATCATGCGGGCGCCGAGCGATTCGATGCGCTCGCGAGCACGCGAGCGGATGTCGTAGGCCTCGACTTCGGCCCCGAGCCGGCGTGCCGTCGCGATCGCCTGCAAACCCGCGACGCCCGCCCCGACGACGACGACCCGAGAGGGGCGGATCGTGCCGGCCGCGGTCGTCATCATGGGGAACAGACGCGGGGAGAGCTCGGCGGCGAGAAGCGCCGCCTTGTAGCCGGCGACCGTCGCCTGGGAGGACAGCGCGTCCATCGAACGGGCGCGCGTCGTGCGCGGCACGAGATCCATCGCGATCGTCGTGATGCCGCCGTCGGCGAGCGCCTCGATCTCGGGCAGGTGCTGAAAAGCGCGCGTCAGCGTCACCAGCACCGTGCCCGGGGCGAGCAGGGCGATCTCCTCGAGCGTCGGCAGACGGACCTTGACGACGATGTCGGCACCGGTGACGGTTCGGGCGAAATCCGAGGCGACGCTGACACCCGCGTAGTGCTCGTCATGAAAGCCCGCCGCGCGCCCGCAGCCGCTCTCGATGCGCACCGCGAGTCCGGGCACCGCGGCGAGCAGTCGGCTCGTCGCGGCGGGCACCAGCGCGACGCGCCGCTCGTCGGCACGGCGCTCGTGCGGCAGCGCGATGGTCAGCGGCACGGCGGCCGCCCGCTATGAGGACGGGACATCGAGTTCGGGGGAGTGGGGATCGGGGTGACTTATACTCGTGGGTTCGGGCAGCGGCCCGGCCGCCCGTGCGACACCGACGAATGCTACGGGAAGGGTCCGACCGATGCCACCGGCCGGGGGTGGCGCGCGTACAACTCTCCCGTCGACGCACCCTCACGGTCCCGCCAGCATGAAATACATCGGCACCCCGAACCACGTGCACGGCACCGAGGCGCGCCTCGGTGTGCTCATGGTGAACCTCGGCACGCCGGAGGCGCCCGAGACACGCCCCGTGCGCCGCTACCTCGCGCAGTTCCTGAGCGACCCCCGCATCATCGAGCTGCCCCGCTGGCTCTGGAGCGTGCTGCTGCACGGGGTGATCCTGCGCATTCGCCCGGCACGAAGCGCCAAGGCCTACCGCGAGGTCTGGTCAGAGGAGGAGGGCTCGCCGCTCCTGAGCATTTCGCGCCGCCAGGAAGAGGCGCTGCGCGCCGAGCTCCGGCGCCGTTTCGGGGAGGGGGTCGCCATCGCCCTCGGCATGCGCTACGGCACGCCCTCGATCGACGGGGCGATCGGCGAGCTCGAAGCGGCTGGGGTGCGCCGCCTGATCGTGCTGCCGATGTACCCGCAGTACTCGGGCACGACGACGGCCTCGGTTTTCGATGCGGTCACCTCGCGCCTGCAGCGAACGCGCTGGATTCCGGAGACGCGCTTCGTCAACCAGTTCTGCGACGAGGTGGGCTTTGTCGAGGCGCTCGCCTCGAGCGTGCGCGAGAGTTGGGAGGCGCACGGACGGGGCGAGCTCCTGATCACCTCCTATCACGGCATACCCAAGCGCTACCTGACCAACGGCGACCCCTACCACTGCCTCTGCCACAAGACCTCGCGGTTGCTGGCCGAAGCGCTCGGCATCGGCCCCGAGGAGATCCGGGTCGTGTTCCAGTCGCGCGTGGGCCGCGAGGAGTGGCTGCGCCCCTATTGCGACGAGACGATGAAGACGCTGCCGGCGGAGGGCTTCACCTCGATCGACGTCTGCTGCCCGGCCTTCTCCGCCGACTGTCTCGAGACGATCGAGGAGATCAGCGGGGAGAACCGCGAGTATTTCGAGGAGCACGGCGGCAAGCGCTTCCGCTACATCCCCTGCCTGAACGATCACCCCGATCACGTGCGCTTCCTGGGGGGGCTGATCGAGCGTCATGCACAAGGGTGGCCCGAGGCCGATCACGCCCGCGACCGCTCGCGCACCGAGCGCGAGCGGTTCGCGACGGCAGCCCGCGCCGCTGCGCTCAAGGCGCGAGAGCCGGCGAACACCGCCCCCGAGGGGCGTGAGGAGGCCGATCGCGAGGAGACGGCACTCGCCGCTCGGAGCGCCCTCGCCGCCGCGCCGAGCTCGCCCCCGTCCGCCGAGCCCTCACCCGCCAAAGCGACGGGCGAACCAACCGTATCGAAGGTGCCCGCCTCGGACCCCTCGGCATCCGATCGTGCGCCCTCGCCCGCTCAGCCGTCGCGCTCCGACGCGGACACGCCGGAGACGGTCGTCGCTTCGGCGCCCTCGTCCACGTCGACGAACCCCTGATAAGCGGCCGCCTGCATCAGCGGACCGAGCAGAACGGTCGAGCCGAGGAACTGCGCGAGCACGACCCCGCTCACGCCGTTCGCCCGATCGACCCAGAACCAGGTCGAGGCGGCACCCGCCCAGCCGCCCTCCCCGTCGACCGTCAGGTGCGGCGCCTCCCCGACATCCGTCATGACGCGCCCGACGAGTCCCCAGCCGTAGCCCGGCATCTCCCGCGCCCCGACGCGGATCGGATGCTGGCTCGGCGCCAATCGGTTGCGCCAGAGCATCTCGATCATCGGCGCCGACAGGAGCGCCTCCCCCGACGGCGAGCGCCCGTCGAGCAAAAGCGAGGCGAAGCGCGCGTAGTCGTCGAGCGTCGAGAACAGACCGATGCCGCCGCGGGCGAAGGTCTCGGGCGCATCGGACGGATAGCTCGATTCGACGTCCATCGGCCGCAGGGTCTGCGGGGGGTCGATCGCGGGAGGTACCTCGCCGAGCTCACGAAGCCCGTACATCGCGGCGAGCCGCGGGCGCGCCGAGGGGGCAACGCCGAAATCGGTCTCGTGCATGCCGAGCGGGGTGAGCAGCCGCTCGGCGAGGACATCGCGAAGCGGACGATCGAGCACCCGCTCGAGCAGGTGCGCGAGCACGTCGGTCGCGTAGCTGTAGCGAAACACCGTGCCCGGTTGCTCGGCGAGCGGCAGCGCCGCGAGACACTCGACCAGCGCCGACAGCGAGCGCGCGCCGTCGGCCGCCAAGCGTGCTTCGCGGCACAGCGTCGCCACCGGGCAATCGGGCAGGAAATCGTAGGAGAGACCCGCGCGATGGGTCAGGAGATCCTCGACCGTCACGGAACGGGCGAGATCGCCGAGACGCCCGTCGGTACCGAGCACACCACCCGCACCGAAGCTCGGCAACCAGCGATCGAGCGGCGTGTCCAGACCGAGCAATCCCTCCTCGACGAGCTGCAGCGCCGCGACCGACACGATCGGCTTGGTCATCGAGTAGAGGCGGAAGATCGCCTCCGGCTCGAGCGCTTCGGTACGCGCGTGATCGGCGTGCCCGACGGCACCCGAGGAGACGACCCGACCGCGATGGGTGACCCGCCAGAGCAGACCGGCGAAGTCCCCGCCCCGCACGAGACGCTCGGCCAACGCCCCCATCCGTCCCATCCGTCCCTCGTCGGGCAGGACCATACGGGAGCGGCGCGGGTCGACGCCGCTCACTGTCGTGTCGCCGGACGGCGCCGGCTGAGCTCCCGCTCCGCCGCGCGCACCCGCGCTTTGGACGCGGCGTCGAGCTCCGCCCGCTGCAACGCGAGCAGCGCGCCGGCACGGATGCCCTCCCGCTCGTCGGGGTTCTCCAGCACCGCGAACAGATCCCGGCGCACCGACTCGTCGATCAGTGGGTAATCGGCGAAGGCGTAGACGGCGCTGCTGCGCACCCCCTCGTCCACGTCCTCGAGCGCGGCCCGCAGCACGGGGGTCACGTTCTCGTCGGCCGCCCAGCGCGAGAGCACCGTGATGCCGTTACGGCGCACCGCGGCCGACTCGTGCCCGGTGAGCGGTATCAGCTGGGCGACGAGCGTATCGACCTCGATCGCGTCGGCCGCACCGGGTACCGACACGGCATCGATGATCGACTTCAGCGCCACCGGATCGCTCTCGCTCGAGAGAAGGCCGATGATCGCCTCGCGTGCCGCCGCATCGTGCGGCTGGATGTACTGCAAGAGGGCGAGACCGGCATCGCGGGAGGCCGCGTTGCCCGAGTACGCCATGTCGGTACCGATCGCGACGAGATCGGGGTGCCCGACCTCACCGAGCAGCGGCGCCAGCCGACCGAGCCGGACGGGATCGGTCTCGGCCAGGAACGACTCGAGCAGGAGGTCGAGCGCGTCGGGGTCGGCGCGAAGACGCCCGACGTGCCGCCAGAAGGCCTCGTCGTTCCACCCCGGACCGCCGACGGCCGCCGTGTCGAGAGGGAGGA